>Ga0307931_1000175_pt1 | contig 36929 bp, 32 predicted proteins | sample OrgLakmetageno47_FD_201816 | JGI IMG/M metagenome (GOLD analysis project Ga0307931, IMG submission 201816) | Saline water microbial communities from Organic Lake, Antarctica - #47 | ecosystem: Environmental > Aquatic > Non-marine Saline and Alkaline > Saline | place: Antarctica: Organic Lake...
CTTCTTTCTGTCTTCGAAACTCATTCGCTGCCTTCTTGGTTTGTGTCTTCCAGGAAGTGAGCTACTTCCCCCACTTGGTTCGATATTGGCCCATTTCGGATTCTTGGAAAAGACCAAGCGGCTTTTTAAGCACTTTCCAGAGCTGGGTCAACTCGTGGATTCTTTCAACATCAGCGGACAGGCCCTTCTCGAAGCTCTTGAGTCTTCTCCTTCAGACCTTCCGCCGAAGGCCGTCCCTGCCAACCCCAATCAACCTACGTCTAAGAATGCGCCTTACAGTGCAGGAGGCTGGCCTACAACTGAAATTGATTTCCCTGGTTGGCAAGGAAAATGTGAGATTGCTGAGCTTGACGGGGCTGCCGCTATTCAAGACCCGGAGATTTTGATTCGGGAATTTATTCTGAAGCGGCGACCAGTGATTTTGCGCGACTTCGTCCGGTACGATTTCTCTGGCCTTGAGCCTTTGACGAAACTCATGAGCAAGGATTCACTTGTGCGCAAATGGGGTCGCACTTTATGGGACGCTGGCGAAATTCCTTACGCAAATATCTATAAACACAACCCATCTCTTCCGTCTACACTAGAAGAATACATCAAAAAAGTTGTCCTCCCAACTTCACGTGTCAGCAAAAGTACCTTAGAAGCTGAACTGAAGGAAACAGTGCCAAGTTACGTCTTTTCAGATCCAGTGGTAGTAAACAGAAAGAAAGTCAGCGCCGACGCATTATTCCCGCAAAAACCTGCATTTCTTCAGGATGGGCTCAAGGGAGTTGTGAAATTTCGAAAGTACAATGCTCAGTTTTACTTGGGCCCGGCTGGAAGCGGAGCACCATTGCATTACCACGACTTCGCCTGGAACGCTTTGGTGTATGGTAAAAAAGGCTGGGTGTTGATGCAGCCCGACAGGGCGCTCTTTTCAAATGAACCTGCCGCTAAAATGGTCCAACGCCTTGCTGACGACGACGCTGTGGACTCCGACCCACGACCTGGCAAGCAAAATCTTCGATGCGTTCAAAATGCTGGGGATGTTCTCTTAGTGCCGCGAAAATGGGGACACCTCACATACAATCTTCAAGCATCGATCGGCTTGGCAAAAGAATTGCATATTGATGCCTTAGCTTGGAATCGAAATGATGACAAGAGCAGCGGGACTACTCTCGGAAATGACACACCCCCTCAGGCAGCCAAGGCCCCGCCAATTGTTGAAGAGTTTTAAACTCCTTTGTGGAGTCTAGAATGCTTAAAGGCCATGAAAATGGGCATGTCCCCTACTATCGGCTTTTCAGCGATATGGCAATGATGCCCGCTCTACTTGCAGAGAAGTACTTTAAAATCTTAATCTCCAATGCCATATGGGAACTGCTTATTCACTGCGACTCCACATCGGCTGTAGCTTGTCGTTGACCTGTGACTGGCTGGGTGACTGGGTGAAGTCGGATTTTGCTTAGTGCTTAGTGTTGGTTATATCAAGGCATTACTGATTATAAGTTCTCAGACTTGGTGGATATGGCGAGCAAAAAAATGAGCTGCATACACCATACACCTAGAGCTCGCTATAATCCCTGGTTCAATTAGCAATAGCAATTGGTTGTTGTATGCTATATCTGGGCCAAAAAACTAGTGGTCAGTACCAAGAACCTAGTACTAAAATGATGCTTCGTAGTGCCAATAGAAGGATTAAAGAACGAAAGGCCCTCAACCCTCATAAGAAGCGTAGCGGCTAGCGGGCTCTTTGCTGTTCAACGTTTGGTGCTGTCGTTGAGATCAGGACCAGGCGCAGCAAAAGGATCGGGAAAGTTCACAGGCGCGGTAGCAGCAGGTGCTGCATCTGATTTTTGACCGAAAACATCGAAAGAAGTTTCAGGGGCTGACGCAAGTGTTCCAAAAGCATCAAAGCTGGCTGATTCAGGTGCTGGTGCTGATGTTGCACCGAAGGCACCAAAAGAAGATTCAGGTGCTGGTGATGCACTTCCAAACGCATCAAAAGAAGCATCAAGCGCTGGTGCTCCACTTCCAAAAGCATCAAAGCTGGCTGACTCAGGTGCTGGTGCTGGCGTTCCACTTCCAAAGGCATCAAAAGAAACATCAGGTGGAGGAGTTCCACTTTCGAATGCATTAAAGCTAGCTGGCACAGGCGCTGGTGCTGAGGTTGCACCGAAGGCTTCGAAATTGAGCTCCGTGGCCACGGCTCCAGGCGCCGCTGCTGCTGCTGGCGAAGTTGCGACTGCTGCGCTCGTGGCATTCCCTGAGGCGCTCGGTTCCATTGGGCTGCCATTGACACTGCTCCTGACACTGCCACCACCTTGCCGCCCGCTTTCTTCTTCCGTGGGGCTGGCAGCCACCGGTGGGTTTGGGCTTCTGGCTGAGCCTTGTGCGGCGTTGTTTGTGCTCCCGGGGGAAGGAGGTGCACCCGAGGGAGGCGGCACCGCTGGCGCCCCGAAGTCGGAGAAATCGGCGAACCCGTCTCCGTTGCTGCCGCTGCTGTTGTTGCTTCCACTACTAGCGTGGTGGTCGCCCCAATTTGCGAAGTCGTCCGCCTCCGATCTGCTCGCTCCCATGGCCACGTCGCCCCCGCTGCTGCCGCCAAAAGCATCGAAATCAGCAAAACCGCCGCCGCCGCTGCCACTGTTGTCTTCTTCTTCTTCGCTGCTGCTGTCGCCGATGCCAACCCGAGGCACTTCATCGGCTGGAGAAGGGCGCTCTCCACCGAGAGCTGTGCCCTTGATCCCGTACTGCTTCGCCAGCGCCATCGCCAATTCCGCGGCTTCTTCTTCGTCGTCGCTGTCGTCGTCGTGGCTGGCCCAGCTCGGCAGCGCGCTGGAGCCGTTGTTCCCACCACTGCCACTGCCACCATTTCCGGCTCCTTGGAGGTTGTACGCCTTCGCCAACGCCAGCGCCAGCTCCGCTTCTCCTTCTTCGTCGTCGCTGTCGTTGTCGCCGTTCTCGCCGCTGAAATTCAGCCCACCCAGCTTGGAAATTTGTTCGGCAAGGGCTTCGTCACTCAGAACAGCGTCGTCGTTGTTCCCGTCGTTGCCGCTGCTGCTGCTGCTGTCGCCAAAGCCAATCATCACGTCTTCCTGGCGGCTGGGGTACGCGAAGCCCCCAAGAGGGCGGCACTGCTGTGCGGTCACGTCTGCCAGTTTGGACAGCATGAAGTTGTGCCACGCCGCTCCACCGGCGCTTTGCGACACCAGGTCTGCAATCGAGCTGCTGCTGTTGTTGCTGCTAGTTGTACTCTCTGTAGTACCGTTGGCAATACCCTTCATGACAGCTTCGCACATGATTACGCCGTGACCAAAGTTGCCCGGGCGGCCGTGAGCTAGACCTTTCGAGAACCGTGGCAAGGCCTCCTTACCGTCTTCCTTGTTGTTCTTTTTCCGCTTCGCTTCGTTGGCTGAGGCCCGCTCAAAGAGCTCCATGAGGCGCCCGGGAAGGTTGGCCTCGACAAAGAGGTTCGATTGCAGAGCGGCGCGCGCGCTCTCACCTTGACTGCTGCCACTGCTGCTGCTGCTGCTGCCGTTAGTATTGCTACCTTCTGCCAAATGAACCACGATAGAAGAAACAGACTGGTGCAGCAGAGAATTCCACTCGTATTTCACAAAGAGGTCAAGCAGAATTGAAGGCACGCGGCTGGCGGTCAAGCTCGCGTCAATGGCCGGGTGCTGGAGCTTCACCAGGGCTTCCAAAAAGTTCACCAGCTTGAGCCGGGCAAGCCCCAGCTGCGGCTGCCGGGAGTTTAGCTCGGAGGACCCGGGAGGGGGCGCAGGGGCTTGGCAGGCGACGGTGCGGGCGTCCGTGGCGTGGCTCGCCAAATAAGCGGCCACACGTGGGACGCATTCGGCCAACAAACGTGCACTTTCCTCGGTGACTCGGCCTCCTCCTCTGCCGCCGCCATTGTTTTCCCCTGCAGAAGGGGACACCTGCTCCGCTCCTGAAGAAGACGACGAGGCAGAAGAAGAAAAAGAAGGGTCAAGCATTTTCGCGAGCGCAGCAGCTTCCACCACCATGGCTGCATGCTCGTCCGCCATTTGCACCACAGCAACCTCTAGCACGGACAAGGCAGCCGCCATGGCGGCGTCTCCCGAAAGCAGTCGCTCGGCAGCGGTGGCAGAGTTCTGGAGGTCTGACAGAGGTGGCACGGCTGCGTTAATGAAGGCTGGCAGCGCTTGAGCATTGGTGAGCGCCGTATGGAATGCTGACGCAGCGCCTGCTGTTTCCAGCACCGAAATCAACAACTCCGACGCTTGCGCGCGTGCGTCTTCGTGGCGCCCTACCGCGTCAGGCCCGTCGGCATTTTCATCCAATGGCGGCGCCGTGAGCACGTCCACCACGCGCATGAGCATTTCCGGGTGACGGTGCCAGTCGCACTCTAGCGCGGTCGCCGGTGGCGGCATGAGCCACGCAGGCATGTCAGCTCCAGCTGATCCCAAGCTGCCTGCCCCTAGAGGACCGTTGTAGTCGTGCACGTTGCCGCCGCCACCGCTACTGCTGTGGAGTTGCAACGCCGGCAGAAGTAGGGCGCGAAGGGCTTGCATGACGCTGTAAGAGTGGAGCTGCTTGCAAAACGCGTTCATGAGCGTCGAGGCGCCGCTTTTGTCAATGAAAGTCAGCACTGCCAGCGGCTTGGCGTTGAATATCACCTGTGCAGTGGACAGAAGTGGAGGCATATGCAGCGCAGAAGCAAGCACAAGTCGTGCTCGTGAAGAATACAAAAATGATGAAAGAAAGAAAGCGACGGTTCAACGGAATTCGCTGAAAAGGAGGACCGCAATTCTGACTACAGAAAAGCACGCAGCGAAGCAGTAAACTGCGAATGTGCGAGTGTTGCACCTGAAGCGTCTTTTCAAAGTAGCCAGCTAGGCGGAATGGAGCAGGCTCAGCGCTGGTCACGACGCGAAAAATGTCAGGCAAGCAGTGCTCAAGGAGCATTTCGGTCACGCCATCCACTTCGCAACACACCACCTAATGGCAAGAATTTTTCAAGAAAGGATGAGGGAAAGCTGTGGTTATTGTAAAATAGGAAGGTGTATCCATGAGGGAGGAACACCACTGGGGCGTGTGTATGTCTTCTATTTCGGTTCGAGACTTGCCTCACACGACATGTAGGGATACTTGTGTTCGCGCAGATCGCTGCTGTCTGCAGGCGCCGGTTCAGTCATGTACTGTACCATTGCTTCCACTGATGCACGCTCGCACATTCTGCCAAGACACATGAGGGAATACACGTAAGTAACAGTGCAAGATACGAAATCATTCAAAAATATACTAAATATATTGAGTAAAGGTGATGTAGAAAAAGCGTGCGATGGTTTAAGGCCTCTGCGCTTGAACTACATATAAGCTAGGCTTAGGCAGTGGATTACTTGTCGATGAGGCGACCGTTGTTCGATTTGAGCTCTTGAAGAAGGTCGTCCTCAGACAGAAGCTATAATTGTCAGAGAACATGAGGCAGTCAATATGAGCCAACTCAAATGAAGTAATGGGGAGCACGCATGCACTACTAGTGGATGATTAAGATTTTCATTAGGAGGCATGATACCGGGCATACTCACTTGCTCAATCGTAACATCGTCGTTGTCGAGGAGAGTGTCTATAGACGAAGTGAAAGAGAATAGATTCCCAGACCATAGGGAGCCCTCCATTTTAGGCTAGCAAAGTTTCGACGTTGAGTATCGTTGTATATCTCTGACCCACTCAATAGAGTTTGTGCTGTTCCATGCGCAAAAGAATAAGTGTTAGGTTCATGAAGACTGGAAGATAATTTGAAAAGAGCAAACAGTACGAGCTGTTGAAAATTCGGGTGTAAACAGATCATAAATATTCGCGCAAAATACATAGAGGCACGCATGCAAACTTGATGCGTCAATACTCGGCCATGCGCTTATATACTTTGATGCGCGCCCGACAACCCAAGGCACTAAATGCGATTTTGGTGTTTCATAGCAAATATAGCAAACCACAAGCAGCAAGCAGCCAGCCAGCCAGCAGCACGCCAGTTTCCGACAAAAACTTTTCTTGAGAAATTTGTATTTTATGAATTGCGAAAATATTAGGGCAGTTTAAATGTCCCGACGGCTGTGGCTGCTCTGGGATCTGGGATGGGGATGCTGCTGTCTCAATCCCTCAGCTAAACTGTTGAAGCCGTGTTGACATTCGATCATTCGAGGATGCTGCGATGGGTTCTGTTCTCGTGGCTGGCATGTGATACCGGTGCATTTTTTGTAAATAACCACAGGAGAATCAATCATGCTGGGGCGCTTAGGGTGAAAAGCCCTATATCTTCTGTAGTGCCAAAACGGCGATTTGCGGGATCCTTTCTAGAGAGCGCTACGGCAACGCACCAGGAAACTACTCCCGATAAGAACAAAAATATCGATTCTGATAAATCTGACGTGACGACTGAAGGCAGTGCAGTTCTTGACTCGAAGCCCCTCATTGCTGTCGGGGAAAAGCTACCTTTTGACGTTAAGGTGCAAGTTCTGGCCGATGGTGAAGGGATGGCTGAGGGCTTTAGCCTCGTCGACTTCTTCGTGGGAAAAAAAGTGGCTCTGATTTGCGTGCCTGGCGCCTTCACGCCGAAATCGTCAGAAAAAATGCTGCCCGGGTACATCGAACTAGCGCCTCAATTTGCCGAAAAAGGCTTTGAAATCGTGTGCATCAGCGTGAACGACCCGTTCGTGATGTCGAGCTGGCGCAAGTCTTTGGGCGAAGGCGCCGACCCCATTACCTTCTTGGCAGACGGCCCCGGCGACGTGAGCCACGCGCTTGGCTTGTCGATTGACACGGGAGCGTGGGGCGGGACGCGCATGCGGCGGTGCAGCATGCTGGTGGTGGACGGAGTGGTGAAGAAAATCAACGCCGAAGAACAGGGGGCATTCACGGAGCTCAGCGGCGCCTCGTACCTCCTGAGCCAAATTTGAGCCGTGGCTTTGTTGCGATGCCCCGCAGGCCTGTGCCATTGGCCTTGCCTAGGAATCGTGGGCGAATAGCGGACTTGTGTCCATTGGATTCTTCGCCCCACCCCTTCTATTTTCTTGTTCTTTCTCTTCCATTCTCGTGCACAACTCCATCAACGAATTGCCTTTCCTCCTGGACCTCAACCGACAAAATATCCATACGAGTGACCCGCCTTCGATTTAAGTGCGCACCAAAGGGATTCTTGACATATTTCCTTCCCTTTTTGTGCCTCTTTTTTCCGCCCTCCTTATATAATTCTTAAGTCCCAATTCCCTACTCCCTTCACCGCCTTTCGATCTGCCAGGCTCAAGTTTAAGTAGACACAGACACAATAATTAATCAGACAAGCTCTGGAAGTCCCATCAACGCGCAGCTTGCTGCTACTCGCTACTTGCTGATGTTCCTTTGCAACTCGGGAGTGTAATCTAGATCTAGTTGCTAGTCTTAGTCCAATCCAATCTCCAATCATAATTGGTTGATTAGTTTTTAGTTAAATCCCTGAAATCGCTAAATGTTAGATGTAGGATATTCACATAGACATAGACATATAAACTCAAAGGTCGAAGTCATTCGTATGGCTGTGCCAATTGAACGATAACTACTATTAACTGTGAATTGAGAATGTTTCCTTGTGATATATGTGCCGTGATATGTGTGTGTGGATGAGAAGAGAAGCACAATTAGGGTCAACTTCGGGCCGTCGAATCCCAAAGCACCCACGTAAAAGAAACGAATGGGCCTTGCCTGTAAGTGACATGTGTCGAGAGGAAGCACAGAGGGGGATATTCTGCGTGTTATTTTTGTTGTGCCTGTGAGTGGAACCGGCTGCTTCGAGGCCTTCTTCTTCCTGCTCCATGGGCACAATCCTTGTTTGATTTGTCAGTACTTTTTTGAACGCCAATTGCTTTTTCTTTGTTTCGTCGCACGATAGTTTCATCGCGTGCTGAGAACTGACGTATTGACAACGACGCTGCCTTCTTCTTGGTGCCCCCCTCTTAGAATTCAATGCCTTGCTTGTAGAATTCGCCCATGGTCTTGGGAGGCGCCAGGGGCCCTGCGGCAAGGGCTTCGCGGTGGCGCGCTTCTGCCTCCACATACATGCGCGCCGTCTTCACGTTGGTCAAGAGGGCCACCCCGAAGTCCACGGTGGTGCGCCGAATCAAGTAGCCGTTGGAGACGGTGTCGAGGGGCCGCCGGGACCCTTCGGGCACGTTGATCACCAGGCCGAACTCGTCGTTTTTGATCATGTCGATGCAGTTCCGGCGGCTGCTGCTGGCGGTGGCCGCCCCCGCTGCTTGCACCGCTTTCGCCAGATCGCCTTCGGAAGGACCCGACGGGCGCAACAGACCCCCGACGCCGCCGCCAGCAGCCACCTCAGCTGCGTCGTCCGGCTTGCTGACTGCCTCAATTTGAATGCCGAGCTTGGTGTAGTAGTCGGTCGTACCGGGCGTGCCGTAGAGCACAAACCCGAGCTCCTGGAGGGTGCGCATCGACTCCACGAACTCGTAGCGGCGGTCGAGGGTCATGTCGGAATCGGACTTGGCGATGGACACCAGCACTTTCGCGCCGCGTGCAGGCAAATTAAAGCCCGCCGACTCGAGCGCTAAGCGGTAAGCTTCGTGGACGTTGTCCCCAAAGCACGCCACCTTCAGAACGAAACAACAAAGATGCAATGACTTCAGGGCAAGGGTTCGTCAAGAAGAAATGTGACGATTAATAGTGCTCTGCACACCGCAATGCAAAGAAAAGACGCCAATCCTTCATTTTTGCGTTACACGCCGCGATGCTCTTTTCTCTCCTCATAAATTAGCACATCATGTGTTACCTCGCCCGTGGAAGCCATCTCTACGCCAAGCACTGGGTCCGCGCCTCGCAGCCGCGTGAACGAAAACATGGCGCACTTCACGCCGACGTAGTCGATGTCCCCCAAGCTAATGCTGTAGGGTTTCACCGGGAGGCCCAGCATCGCTTTGGTTGCTAAGACGATGAAGTTCGCGTTCAGGGTCTTGGAAATGAAGGGAAAAGTGCGGCTGGCCCGCAAGTTGCACTCAATCACTTTGATCGCGTTGGCTTTGGCCATCAGCTGCACGTTGAAAGGGCCGGTGATTTTCAGCGCCGCCGCAATGGCCTGGCCAATCTTTTTGATCCGGCGCACGGTTTCTTGGTACAATTTTTGCGCGGGAAGCACTAGTGTGGCGTCGCCCGAGTGCACCCCAGCATTTTCCACGTGTTCGGAAATGGCGTAGTTCAAGATCTTGCCCCCACAGGCCACCGCATCGAACTCGATTTCTTTCGCGTTGGTCACAAACTTGGACACCACTACAGGCTTGTCGCCACTCACGGCGGTGGCATCTCGCAGGTACGCCTTGAGCTGAGAAGCGTTAGAAGCCACGTTCATGGCGGCGCCGCTGAGCACGAAGGATGGGCGCACCAGGACTGGGAAAGCCACCTTTTCCGCAAACTCCAGGGCGTCGTCGACGGTGGCCAGCTCTCGCCACGCCGGCTGGTCCACCCCAATGGAGTCCAACATGGCACTGAACTTGTGCCGGTCTTCAGCGCGGTCAATGTCTTCGGGGTCGGTGCCAAGAATCCGCACCCCGCTGCCTTTCAGGGACAAGCTCACGTTTTGTGCGATTTGCCCGCCCACCGAGACAATCACGCCGGACGCGCACTCGTGCTCGTAAACGTCAAGCACTCGCTCGTGGCTCAGCTCTTCGAAGTACAGGCGGTCGCACTCGTCGTAGTCGGTGGAGACCGTTTCGGGGTTGTAGTTGACCACAATCGCTTTGAAGCCCGCGTTGCGAATGGTGCGCACCGCGGAGACTGCATCGGATGGAAAGAGAGGCAGAGAGAGAGAGAGATTTGGGTAAAGATGTAAAAAGTAGTAGTGCGCAAAATAGGGATCAAGAAAGTAAAGGAAGGAAAATACTCAATCGCGCATGTCGTTATGGCAACGACTTGAGCGTGCATGTGTACTTGCGCGCACCGTGTCTTCATCTACGAAGACAACTCACCAGCCGACCAATCGAACTCCACCGAGGAGCCAATGCAGTAGGCCCCACACCCCAGCACCATCACCCCGTCCTGGCTCGCCGCCACGTCCGACTCGGTGCCGTGGTACGTCATGTACAAATAGTTGGTGCTGCATGGGAATTCCGCCGCCAAGGTGTCGATTTGCTTCACCACGGGAACCACCCCCAGCTGCAGCCGCCGCCGCCGCACCACGGCCTCGCTCAAAGCCGCGCTGGGCGCAGGCAAGGTCGCCAAGCTGCCACTGCTGTTGCCGTCAGCAGCAAGAGGAACAGGGGCTGCTGCTGCTACTGCAGGCGGCTGCAGGGCTGCACCGCCGTTGCCCGAAGAAGAAGAAGAAGAAGAGGACGAAGGGCGCGTCAAGTAGCGGGCAATTTGCACGTCGGCAAAGCCATGTTGCTTGAGCTGCAGCATGCCCGCCTTGTCCAAGCCCTGGAGGCCGCCGCTGCTCCCACCCTGTAAAGCGAGCCCCTGGCAGTAGGCCCGCAGGGACGCAATGTTTTTGAGTTTGCCCAAGAACCACCGGTCGATGCGGGTTAGGGCGTGGAGCCGCTCCATCGACCACCCCGCTTCGAAGGCCGCTTGCACCTGCCACAGCCGCTTGTCCGTGGGGCGCCGCAGCTGCTCTTCGAAAACGGGGGCACCTAGGTCATCGCAGTGGTTGCCTTCGAGGCCTAAACTGCCCGGGGACACCATCCGGACGGCCTTCTGCATCGCCTCTTCGAACGAGCGGCCAATCGCCATGACCTCCCCCACCGAAAGCATGCTGGAGCCCAAGCGGCGGCTCACCCGGGGAAACTTGTGCAAGTCCCACCTCGGCATTTTCACCACGCAGTAGTCGAGTGAGGGCTCAAAGCAGGCCGTAGTGGTCTTGGTGACCGAGTTGCGAATCGACACCAAGTCTTTGCCCAAACTCAGCTTCGCCGCCACGTAGGCCAGGGGATAACCCGTCGCTTTCGACGCCAGGGCCGAGGACCGCGACAGCCGTGCGTTCACTTCAATGATGCAGTACTGCTCCGACTCGGGATTGAGCGCGTACTGAATGTTGCACTCCCCCACAATGCCCAAATGCCGCACCACTTTCAAAGCAGTTTGCCGCAGCTTGAAGTACTCCCGGTTGCTCAGAGTCTGCGAAGGCGCCACCACGATGGAGTCTCCCGTGTGCACCCCGAGAGGGTCGAAGTTTTCCATGTTGCAGACCGTGATGCAATTGTCCCGCGAGTCACGCACCACCTCGTACTCGACCTCTTTCCAGCCCCGCAAGTCTTGGTCGATCAAAATCTGGTCGCTCACACTGAAGGCTTTCTCGGCCAAATCCCGAAGTTCCGTTTCGTTGTCAGCGAACCCACTCCCAAGCCCACCGAGCGCGAACGCAGCGCGCACCAGCACCGGGTAACCGATCTTGGCCGCCCCTTCGCAAGCTTCATCGACGGTGGAAGCAGGGTAGCTTAAGGCTAAAGTCTCATCGATTTCCGCCAGTTTGGTGCTGAAGATTTCCCGGTCTTCGGTGGCAATGATGACGGGAATTTGAGTGCCCAACACGCGCACGTTGTGCTTCGCCAGGTCGCCGGCTTCAAAAAGCTTCACCCCAACATTCAGGGCCGTTTGCCCGCCCATCGAGACGATGATCGAGTCGGGCTGTTCCTTTTCAATCACCCGCAGCGCCGACTCCGCGGTCACTGGCAAGAAGTACACCGAGTCCGCACACGGGTGCGCTTGCCCGCCGAGCCCCTGCGAGGTTTGCACGGTCGCGATGTTGGGGTTGATGAGCACTACTTCCAAGCCTTCTTCTTTCAGGGCCTTGATCGCTTGCGAGCCCGAGTAGTCAAACTCCCCTGCTTGGCCAATGGAGAGGCCGCCGCTGCCCAGCACCAGCACCTTTCGCACCGGCGACTGGGCTGGCAGGTAGACCGCAGGGTCAATCAGTTCCTGGGGCCTCGGCGCGCCTTTCACCATGTCCACGAACATTTGAAACAGGAAAGCGGTGTCCGTAGGGCCCGAGGCCGCCTCAGGGTGAAACTGCACCGAAAAGAAGGGCTTGGACGCATGAATCACGCCTTCGTTCGAAAAGTCGTTGGCGTTGAGGAAGAAGGACTTCCAGTGGGGCTTGGGCAGCGAATCCCCCTCCACCGCGAAGCCATGGTTCTGGGGGGTAATGTAGCACCGCCCGGTGCGCAGGTCGATGCACGGCTGGTTGGCGCCCCGGTTGCCGTACTTCATCTTGTAAGTCTTGGCCCCCGCGGCTAAGGCCATGAGTTGGTTGCCCATGCAAATCCCGAACACCGGCTTGAGGTCGGGCCCCTGAGGCCGCGTGATGGCCCATCGCACGCTGGCCACGGCTTCGGGAACCTTCCGTAACGGAGGTACGGGGGGCAGCAAGGCGTAAGAAGGAATAAGAAAAAGGGGGGAAGGAAACGTCTCGACCTTTTTTTAATTCAAGACACGGTAATGCTCAAAGAGAACATTTGTTTGCTTCATGCAAAAAAAATCAGTGGTAAAAACAAACAAAGATGAATACCATCGTGGGGTCGCCAGGGCCGTTGGACAGGAAAATGCCATCGTACTCCAGGCCCTCGGGGTTCGCTTCGAGGTCGTAGTTATACGGTACTACCGTGCACTCCACCTAACGAGCAGGATGATGGAGTTGGATAGCAAGCGCAGGATTAGAATGAGTGCACGCTTGAGAGTTCAGAGCAAATCGAGAATTTGCCGACACAAGGCACTGATGTTACACGAGAACAACGAAGCAAATGGCTTACTTTTTGAACATTCACGAAGTAACGGATGATGTTGTACTTAATGCCGCAGTCCAGCATGAGAATCTTGGGGGATTGCCCTTTCCCAAACACTTTGATGGTCTTGGTGGAGACGGAGGCCACCAAATTGGTCTCATTTGGGTTGGCAAACGATAAGCTTTCGTTCTGGTAGTTGACTCGGCCAAGCACAGCGCCCGTTTCCCGAATGATCTGCAAGATGCAAGGCGAGTGTTGGTGTTGGTGGTGGAGCGAGGAACAATAGTTTTAAATTTTAAGAACTTTCAAAATGAAAAGGGTTGTGTCGATACAATGGAGTAGACACACTCTTCAGAGCGCCGAGAAGGCGAATCCTAGCCACAACTTCCTGCTAAAATTATCACCACCTCCATGAACCCCCCCCCCCCACTAGCATAACGCACCTTGGTAATTGCGCGAGTGTCGACTCCGCACAAGCCTGGGATGTTGTGGGCCGCCAGCCATTCGCCCAGGGACGCCATGGAGGCCCAGTGGCTGATGACGTCATCACAACAGATACATCGCCAAAGAGGAGAGAGTTGAATAGAATCAGAGTGAGAAAAGACGGCAGCAATAGAAAGGGTAAAGAATCAACAGAAGTAAGGGCTAAAGCGAAGGCGAGGAGACGAAAGTTCAAAAGGTGAAAATAGAACATTCGAAGAGCTCGAAACTCAGTATGGGTAAAGTGCACGAGAAAAACTTCTACTTCTCCCCTCTTTTTTCTAGTGCGACGGTTCTCATCTTTCTCCCCTTCTCTCTATCAAAGCCCACCTGTGGTCGAAGGACGCGCACGCGACCACGAGGGCTGAAATGTGCAAGCCGTCGCTTTCGAAGTACTGGGGCAAACCCAGCTCGTCCATCTCTTGCTTGGAAGGCACGCCGTAGTTGCCCACGAGAGGGAAGGTCAGCACAAGAATTTGCCCTTTGTATGAAGGGTCGGTTAGAGCTTCCGGGTACCCAACCATGCCCGTGTTAAACACCACCTGGACAAACGAGGAAAAGGAGACGAAAAAGAAGGGAAGTTGAAGCAAAGAAAAAGAGGTAATCACAACTCATAGAGGAGCCCACACCCTTGCCAACATCAGGCTGGCAAAAGGTGAGAAAGGAATTTTGGAATCCTTGTTTATAAAATCGTATGCGCGCGCCCCGAGCACCCGGTAAATCCAAGGTGGAAAAAGGCACAGCCAAAAGAGCGAACAACTGTCATCCACAGCCTCGCTTAAAAACTAAGAACAAGCGAGCGGGAACTGTTTTCCATTTCACCTCGCCCGCCGCTGGACCTTTGGCACCAAATGAAAAGCCTTCAAATCGCTGACCAGTTGCCAGCTCCAACGATGCTTTGGGCATCTGAAGCGTCAAAAGTAAACATCGAAGTGAGCACAACCAAAAGAAGTTGAAACGCATGCAATCAAACACTAACGAAGCAACAAAAAATCAAAAGCGTGCTGCCTCGTTTTGTAAAGCAATTCACACTAAAGCAATCACTTTAACTTGATATATAGATAGTAGTTCTAAGCCAATGGTCAGTCATTTCTTTCTTACCTCGGGTAAGCCAGTGTTTGTACGCTGATTCTTCTGGGCAGAAAAGAGTTTGGGGATAGAGGTTTGTCAGACGGGCAATCATTAACAGATGAGCTCATCAACGTCGACATTGTAATTGTAATCGCTTTTCAATCGGTCAACCTGATCCACCGGCGTTGCCATGGTCTCGCGTCTGTTCACGGAACTTAAGCGATTCAAAATCGCTAGGGCCGGCGCGACTGATTCCTTCTACGAAGGCGCGAAACCTCACCGAATCTTCTCAATTTCTTTTAAAAATATAATGCGTGGGTTTATGTTTATAGATTCCTGTAATCCCCTACCCTGTGTGTACTGGATTTCTGTCGATTGATCAGGGCAGCACCATGGCGGCCCGCTTGAGCAACGCGACCCTAGCCTCTGTATTCCAAACCTTCGATCTCGACAAGAACGACCGACTGAACAGCACCGAGTTTCTGGCGCTGATCAAAGTGTGTTCATTGTATTGTTCCGCATCAATGCTTCAGTGCAATATTTGCTGTCGCATGTTTGTGCACTTACGTGTGATGTCCTTTGCGTGTGCATTCTACAGGCCTTGCTCAGGCTGCGCGATGGGCGCGCACCGCCGCATGGAGAAGCTGTGGCGTTTGCTGCAGATGTGGCTTACGGAATGACGATTCGCAACGTGGACGGCCGCGTGGTGCGGGACGTTGAGGAGCTCACATTGTCCGACTTCTTGCCTCATGCAGCTAACGAGCGTGGGCCGCTCGGAAAATTAGTGCTTGACGCAGCGCGAGTTGCGCTCCCGGACTTAATTGAAGCACTGCGCAGAATATGTGGCCTGCCACCGTCTGTACCATCGCCTGCTCCGAATGGCTACGCGACTCCTAGGCCTGCTTCCCCTGCTAACGCACACGGGAGCGGCCCACGAGGCGTGGGTGGAGTGAACTGTGCTCCGCCAACACCAGCTACCCCAACCACGGATAGCTCGACCACACCAGCAAGATCAAGCCGAAATCCGAGGGCAAGCCCCGCGAATGACCCTCTAGTTGCGTTGCAGGACCGCGCGGCAGCTGCCCTACAAGAGCTCGCCTCAATAGAGGCGTCCTGCGGGGACCTGCTAGACTCGACTCATCGGCGGCACGCAGGCGTGCGGCAGCTCCTCGCAGCGAGCCAAGCAGCCAGCGCAGCTTTCAAACGCACGATGGAACCGCCCACGCCTTCCACACCCAGCAGTGCCGAAAGCCAAGTGCCCAGGCCGCCTTTTGCCTCCCCGTCGTCGCCGCCAGGTTACGCGAATGCTCATGCGGCGGCAGCTGCTGCTGCAGCTACAACACACGAGTCAGTCCCCCCTTTTCCTCGCAAAAACCCCATGGCTGAATCTATGCCCCCACCGGAGCCCCCGAAGCGAAGTTCACCTCCGCCCACGTTTGCCGTAGGGGATTTCGTGCAATACCGGCGCGCCAACGGAGTCGGTGGCGCTCGGACCGTAAAAGTGGTTGAAGTGCGCGACGATGGCGTGTACGGCTTCGAGTACGACGTCGAAACAACGGCAGAGCACTTGTCGCGCCCCCCGGGCTCCCAAGGCGGCCCCATTCAGAAGCACGACCAAGTGTTGTACAAGCTGGACAATGCTGCACGCGTGGTAGGTGTGGATGTCGCCAATCAATCGTACAGCATAGCAGTGAGAGGGTTCACCGATGCCAGCCGCCTCAGCCGAGAATGATGAAAGGAGGGATGCGTCACCGGAGTCCCTTCCTATTTAGCGATAAACCTCATCGCCCCTTTGTTTGCGTGATGGTGATGGGCCATTTACAATTTATGTGATTTGCCAACAAAAGAACTGCAAACGGACGAGTAAGGCGGTTGATATGGCAAATACTGCCTTAGCTATAGCCAGAGGCTTTTGATGATCCATAAAGTTTCTCAAACCGCGAACTATAGACTTGGCTGCTTTTTACGGGCTTTCGATTCGTTTTAATTTACCGAAATTTACGAGAATTCGTTGCGGCTCCCTGCCTGATTGGCATACCACATCCCAGTCGAACTAATTTTGGTTTAGGACGGTTTTACAGGGTAGGGTTAGGGCTGGGGTTGGTGTTTATTTTTGCCTAAATCCGACTACATGTGGCTTTAATTAAGTGCTTCATTGATTTTAAGCGCGACTGGGGTGTGCTCTCCTGATTGGACGAAATTTGGAATTCGGTTCTTTTCTTAGCACGATTCCGCCATGTCCCGGCTTTGTGCTCGTTCTGACCTGTTGATAGAGCAGCTGAGCTGTGCAAACTTTGGTAGTTATCAGCGAAATGGTTTCGACAATATGGAATATAGGACATAGGTGCGGATTTTCGGCAACGGACCAACTGGATCATTCCGCACATGCTTTGTTTGCGCAACGCACGCGCATTCCCACTTCTGCCCGCTGCATTGGCTTCTGTGTCATTTGGGTTTGTATTAGTTCGAGTTCAAGTTCGGACCAACTGGCAGCTAAAGGGGGGATCACTTCTGAAAAGCCGTTCTTTTTGGCCATAGTATACGCATATCGTAACGGGATTCCCCTATTGAATTTAGGGTCTAGAAATGACCAAAATCGCTCGAAATTTCTAGTGCAGCATAGCTGCATTTGCTGTGTGAGAGGCGCCCCTGAATTGAAAAATGCATATCCAACGGATAAAATTTCGTGGATTTACGGCACAGGACCGCACCATGCATGGCGCATGGGGTTTGTGTATACGTTTTAGCAAGGGTGCCCTTGGTTTTAGGGTGGTTGTGACATGTTTTCGCTGCGTAAGAGTCAAAAAGGCTTAAAATTGCCGCTTTTGTGAAAAGTGACCCCCCCTATAGCTGCCGGTTAGTCAACGGCAACACGCAACACGGTGGAGCAGTATAAAACTGATGGGAAGCAGGATGTCCTGTTTTTGGCCCGGAATTGTGGCGCGAGACTACATGAGGTCTTCTACGCGACACGGGCGCTAACGCTACGTATCCGGTTGCTACCTTACCGTTGTTCTGTGCCTTCTATGCCATCGATCCCCCCCTCTCCTCCTAGCCCATTTCGGCTGCACATGGCTCTTTTTTTAGCGTTTAGTGCTTAGTGGATTTCGGCAAACGAAATTTCGCCGCTTTCGTCACATCAGACGAAATCGAAACGAAGTTACGTAGTATAGCTCGATGGCCGCCGTAAAAAGCAGCCAAGATCTCGGCAAACGAAATTTCGCTGATTTCGTAACATTGTCACATCAGACGAAATCGAAACGAAGTTACGAAGTATATCTCGATGGCCGCCGTAAAAAGCAGCCAAGATTATAGATTCCCAGAAAGTGGAAGTGGCCATTGGCATTGACCTTGCGGCCTTGGCATATTTCTCATGCAATGGCATTAAGCTATTGCACTAGGCACTAAGGAACCATTCAGGCAGCAATTAGGGGCCATTTTTTCTCTTTGCTGCCGTGTTCTCCATGACAGATACGTCAATTGAATAACGTCTATACTTCCAAATGAATACGAGTGCGCCACTGCTACTAGAAAGGCCAACATTTTATATCGGCGAACCTACTGCCTACTACCTGATACCGACATTCTACAGACCCACACTAAAACACGTGAGCTCCTTCTTCTACTCAAGATGAAAACAAGCCACTTGAATCAATTTTAGCTTTGATACGAGCCCCTCGGTGTCTTCAAATATCAGGAAAGGCCCTCCAAACCAATACCGCTCCACCGAAATTCGTAGATGTTCTCGCCGGAAGTCGCGCATTCAAACCCAGGTGCTTTCTCGCAGCTTAAGCTGCATCGTACAGAAGCGCAAAAGAAACAAATATTCAGAAAAAGAGACAACGCGTTACAAATGGAAGAATGCTGTGTATGACACTAGCAAACAAGTATCAAGACCAGTCCATGAAAACGAGGGCGGGGCTAAGATATTCTTCGAGGAAAGAGAAAAAAATAGTTCGTCCTATTTTAGGAAAAAGGTTCTAAAGCGATCTATGAACGAACCCGCGAGTGGCAGCTTCGTCTATGACCAGCTGCACTGGCACGTTTCGCCGCGCAAACGACAGGACCCAGACTGCTGTCGACGAGCGCTCCAGCAAGCTTGCGACGGTAGCCACGAGAGGCACCACTGCTTCTGCCTGCGCGATTTGTGATTTATGATGGTTGTCAAAGATACGAGGAAAAGATTAGGAGTACGCTATTAAGCAAGCGCGGCCACTCTCTGTCAATTTCTAAATTGCGTGCATGCTTCTATTCAAAGAAGCGATTCATTTGTGACAACAATTTGCATTCAACGACAAGTGCTACACTAACTTCTGTAGTTGCACTTCAATTTATGTTACCTGGTATACGACATCCGCAGCTAAGATCAAGTCGTATGTTCCCACTGTTTCAGAGTGAGTAAGATCGGGAGGAGCGGCGCCATTTGTTCCAAAAGCAGGCACAACGCCCTCAGTCAAGCTAGCGAAGTAACGTGCGTTCGCCAAGTCCTCATCTTCGTTCCAACGCATTTTCGCGACTACTGTCACCGCGCGCCTTTTGCCACTAGTTTCATTAGTGCCGCTATTTTTAAACGCTGCCTCGCTGCTAACCTTCGTGAATTGCCACGGGCCCTGACTGCCCTCAACTACTTTCTCTTCAGTCGGCACCGGATCAGCCTCAGCTTCTAGTGATGATGCTTGTGCTGAGTCTACTGATGCAAGCTCTGATACTGGAACTTTCATCGGCGCTGGAGTAAAGCCATTTTCTACAAAATTATCGTGGAGGCGTTTCATGCAGTCGTCGTCGCCGTCAGTAACAACATTGAGTGCAGGCTTTAAATTGGCGATCAGTAAGCCCACGAGACCGAGGCCAGCGCCTAGCTCTAAAACGCGCCGGCCAGACACCAGGCTAGTGCGCCGGGCCCACAAGTACTCGTTCAGTTCTTGCGCGCCGCGCCATACGGTTAAGCCCGTGCCATCACCTGAGCCTAGCACCGTTTGACCGAATTCGCGCGCTACGCCCTTGAGCCGCAAGGTTAGCTCTTCAGCGCCCTCCCCGTATGTGTAGGTGAAGTTGTCTTCGATATCCAAGTCTTTTGTGAAAAAGTCTGCCATGAAGAAGCCCTCTTGATCGCTGTCGCTGCCACTGCCTTCATTATTTGTATCCTCAATTGCCGCCATTGCTGCAGTTTGAAGTTTCGTCTTCCCAATATATTCACCCCTTACGATATCACGATGGCATTTGGGCCCATGACAGCTTTTGAACTTATGATGAATATCAACGCAACCTAGCTAGTGCTCGGGGATTAATCAGTCAGATGTAAACAATGTATCCAAGGCAATCCAATATCAACGACTCAATCAATGGTTATAGGATGGCGCATGAACGCATTATACAGTCGTCCGTCTGTAGCATGATGGTATGATGGTTGCATGGTCTGCGAAATCAGGGAACTGGGAGGATCGGAGGACTGTTGGGAGACTGCGCTGGTCACCCTAATTTGATGCTCAAAGCAATATAATGACAAGGGATACATAATGAGATGATTGGACCAGAAAGCTGGCTTTGCTGGCCCTCCTCCGCTCCGGCTTCACCGTCACGTCGTCGTCAGTGAAGAGCTTAGATAGAGGCATAGGCCCAAGATTACCACCTCGCGCTGCTGCCACTATTAAAGATTCATGGCCCATCTCATGAATGCTGCTGCTGAACCTTCTGGAGAGGACCCAGTATATCAGCCTAAGGTGTGTAGCTAACGATTGTCTACGCGCAATTTTATGGTTCCTCTAGTTGCCACTTCATTTCCTGTGGTGAAATCTTTGGTGTCGAATCTTTCTAGAGCACTTTCCGAAAAGATGACAGCGCCCCATGGGATTGCATTCCTTGCGATTTTAGCTAGACTGAATGAAACTCCAGACGAACGGTGTAGCCTCTACAAAGTGGCTTAAGGAGCTCACTCTTTCGTTTCTATCGACGTAGTTCATAACATTTGCACACACATTTGTTGACTGCAGGCGTTCCCAAACTTCGGTGAATACGCTGCGAAGCACGCAGCGTCCCTGTCCGACCCAGATGCCTTTTGGACGGAAGCAGCTAGCAAATACCTGACTTTCTTTTCGCCGTTCACGCAAGTTCAGCGGGGGTCGCTGGGTGGAGGCAACGCCGAATGGTTTTTGGACGGCAAGCTGAACGCGTCGCACTGCTGCGTGGACCGCCACTTGGCCACCAAGGCCAACGACGCCGCCATCATCTGGGAAGGCGACGAGCCGGGCACGGGCCGCACGGTAACCTTCGCCGAGCTCCACGCGCAAGTGTGCCAAATCGCGAACGCCATGCTGGCGTCCGGGGTGCGCAAGGGCGACACGGTGGCGGTGTACATGCCCATGGTCCCCGAGCTGTGCTTCGTGATGCTGGCTTGCGCCCGCATTGGCGCCGTGCACTCCGTGGTGTTCGCGGGCTTCAGTGCGGAAGCCCTGCGGGACCGCATCGTGTACGCGAAGAGCAAGTGGTAAGAAGAAGCGCTACCAGTTGATGTAGGGTTGACTCTAGCGTGGTTCAGGAGGAACGCGAAAAATGCAAGCACTCGTGTTTGGCCTGAGATCTTGCGGAATTGGGAGCCTGTATCTTTGCTTGATGGATCTTTCATAAAAAGTCCTGATGTTGTATTGTGTTCTTATCGTTTGTCACCCACCTATCGTCCTCTTTCATGCAGGGTCTTCGTGTCCGACGAGGGCCTCCGCGGCGGCCGCACTTTGCCTCTGAAGAAGATCGTCGACGACGCGTGCAAAGGGCTGGAATCCCTGGTGGAGCACGTGTTCGTGTTCAAGCGCACGGTAGGATGCAAGGCCACACAAACAAAGCTTATCTTTAAAAGAGTGGTTACGCGGCGGTTCCTTGACATAATGTTTCCCACGTATCCTTGTAATAAACCTTTTCTTCTTCACACAATCTCTCTTTCTCTCTTTCTCTCTCTTCCTGACCCCTTGATCTTCATTTCTCTGTTACACAGGGCAAGGACCTCTTGGCGGCAGGGCAGTGGACGGAAGGGCGCGACGTGTGGATGGACGAACTGGCATTAGCGCAGCGCCCCGTGTGCCCGCCCGCGTGGCAAGACTCGGAGGACTTGCTCTTCATTTTGTTCACCTCGGGCTCTACGGGGAAGCCCAAAGGAGTGGCCCACTCGACGGCGGGCTACCTACTGTACGCGGCCATGACTTGCCAGGTGAGGATTGGAAAGAAGGATCCAGTGATAATCGTATTAATAGGGTCGTTCTCTGCATCTCTTTCCTCGCCCGGGCGTGCACTCACGTGTGACGATGTACAGAAGTGGCCACAGAGAGCTTTCAATCCGGAGTCTTCCTTCTCTGCCCACTTCCTACCATTCTCTTCTCATCTCTTCTTATCGCGCATATGGCGTATTTTGGCCAACGCTTGCGTAATCTGCATTCTCTTTGGTTTCGTAAACAACAAACGATTTACAACAACCACAGGAGTCGTTCGGTCTTCGACCAGACGACGTGCACGCCTGCGTGGCAGACTGCGGCTGGATCACCGGCCACTCTTACATCGTGTACGGGCCCCTCCTGAACGGGTGCACCACGGTGATGTTTGAGTCCACCCCCCTGTACCCGACCCCGGGCCGGTACTGGGACCTGGTGAGCCGGTACAGGGTGACTTCGTTTTACACCGCCCCCACCGCGATTCGGGCGTTGATGGCCCATGGCAACGACCACGTGACTCCCCATGACTTGTCCTCGTTGCGGGTGCTCGGCACCGTGGGCGAGCCCATCAACCCGGAAGCGTGGAAATGGTAAGAAATTAGGGTCTCTCAATTCACCTTTTTAAAGCACGATTTCGTTGTAAGTTTGAGGTATTCATAACATTCCTGCCATTTTCTCCAGAACTTTTCTTCTTGTTTACACACAGGGATGTGCTCGTATTTTTTGTCTTTCTTTTCATTTCTCATCATGTTATCTTCTTCTTCCACGTCTTTGGCTTTTCTTCAGGTACTTCGAAGTAGTTGGGCGGAGCGTGTGCAGTGTAGTGGATACCTATTGGCAGACGGAAACGGGGGGACATTTGCTGACTCCTTTGCCGGCGGTGACCCCCACCAAGCCCGGCAGCTGCTGCCTGCCCATGTATGGGATCGAGCCAGTGCTCCTGGACGCCACCACTGGAGCGGAAATCGAAGGCAACGGCGTGGAAGGTATGAAGAAATGCACTGATTGCGCATGTTGTGGCGTTGTGCAGCATTTCAAGCACGCATGGTTTTCTTGTCTGAGCTCTTCTGTGTGCAGCACTTCTAAATTATTTGCCCATTTTATAAGTCTATACTTCTCCTTTTTCAATATTTTCTTTGTTCTTCGTGTTTTTCCAATGTAAAAAGGCGTGTTGTGCATCAAGCGAGCCTGGCCTGGCTTAGCGCGCACTTGCTACGGCGACCACCAGCGCTACATGACCACCTACCTCAACCCGTACCCCAACTACTTCCTCACCGGCGACGGTTGCCGCCGCGATAAAGACGGGTGTGTTTAGAATCGTACACATCAGCTAGAAATGAATGTGTGTATCATAAATATCGATGTCTTCAGCCCATTTTTTTCATTCGTTCTCCCATAACTTCTGCGAGACGTATGTGCATATCCTTCGTCTTCTTCTTCTTTTTCTTCCTGGCAGGTACTATTGGATCACCGGCCGGGTCGACGACGTGCTCAACTGCAGCGGCCACCGTCTGGGCACCGCAGAGCTCGAAGCAGCACTCTGCGTGTCCGACCTGTGTGCCGAAGCTGCTGTAGTGGGGTTCCCGCACGACATCAAGGGCCAGGGAATCGCGTGCTACATCATCTTGGCGGCGGGGGTAGTGGAGTCACCCGAGGTGCTGGCGAACCTCAAGACCCAAGTGCGCAGCTCGATTGGAGCCTTTGCCACCCCCGACTTGATTGTCGCCATCCCCGGCCTGCCCAAAACCCGCAGTGGGAAAATCATGCGCCGGATCTTGCGGAAGGTGGTGGCCGCCGAAGAAGATTCACTCGGCGACGTGAGCACCTTAGCGGATCCTTCAGTGGTGGATGCGATCATTGCCAAAGTGAAAGAATTACAGAAGCGATGATTATGGCGCTTTCAGTAATAATCAAGGAGGGCAAGCGAATTACAGAACTAACAAGGGCACGAAATTTTCTACCGGCCCTGATTTCTTTTCTTTGTCGCTGATTCCCAGTGTTATGGATACTGGATACCGCATAAGGCAGATGGTGCGTTGTCTCAGTATACACACCCCAAGTCCTGATCAACTTCCGATGGCGCTTTTCGCTTTCCGGAAGTTTGTTATATAGAAGCTTCAAGGGCAAGGACCAAGGGACCTTTTTATCCTTAATTCTTAATTCTATTTATTTCTAAAAGCCGTTCACCATATTACCATTACCATATATCGATCAATTACATTACCCGTTCTTCGTCAATTTGGCAATATGTAATATATCTGGCTCCTGGCTGGTATTCCATAAGGTGAGAGCTATCGTAGAGCACCGCAGGGCCAAGCTCTTGGCTACACATATTTTTCAGCGGCATAATCTATAACAAGGTGCGGCCATATAATTTATATATAATCCATTCGCTTGCCTTAGACTTCGAACTTCGGAATAATCGAAATACTGAAAATACAAGAGTGCTATAGTAGCTAGAACTAAGAGCGCATACTTCTGCCCGAAAGATTTGCTTCTGTATCATCTGGGTTTGTATTAGGTCGAGTTTGAGCACTAAGAGCTGTAGCCCCCTTTTAATCCTCCCATTTGGGCAGCTCGGAAGCTCGAAAGTTGAAAAATGCTTCACCGCAATGTCTCTTAACCTGAGATGGCGGATATGGACCTACCTAACATCTATACCACATCTTAAAATTGGAAATCATTGGGAATTGTGTTGGTGTAATAAGTGGCACTGGTTGAAAGTCCGCCATGACATAACTCACTGGTAGATGTTTCTGGGTTCCACCGCAGCTGCAGCCTCGTGGTCCATGACCAAGCGCACGGTGCCGGACGCTAAGAGCCGTTGCACGAGATCGGCTTTTTCCACACACCTGATGATAGCGTGCGGCGGGCGGGCGTATGGACAAACGAAGAGGTGAGGGAGGGAGAAAGGCTTGACAGATAGCGTGCTTGTCGCTACAAAATAGGGGCAAGAGCAAAGCAGAGTGAAATGAGAGAAAATGCAAGTTCAGTGGCGAGATAAATAGCAGTAAACCCAGATAAGATAATACGACACGATTGAATACAAATAAAATAGAACAACGCACCCAGTTGCATCGACACCGTGTTCTGCCATCGTTGACCTCAGCGCGCCTACCCCCAGCGCGTTCAATTCGCCTAGCGTCATTATTGGACCGCCAGTGCCGCCGCCACTAGCAGTATGTGAGCTTTCTGATTCTACTTCTTCTGCTGCAGCTGCTCCTTCAGACGGAGGTTCTTCCTCTGCGCCTCTTGATTGTGAAACCTCAGGCATAATGTCCACGGTGCCTGAGTCCACGATTTGTTGGACCATGTCAGACTTTTCCAGGCAAGTTTCAGGGCGTAACCCATTAGCTGATCCTCCCAAGATAGTCATCAATTGCCTCAAAGCGCCCACTCCCATGCCCTCCAGCTCCTCTAATGTGAACTCAGGGTTAGTCCCCGTGCTATTGCTGCCACTGCTGCTGCTGCCACTACTATAGCTGTTGCTGCTACCACTAGTACTGGTGGTAGGGCTGCTGTTGCTGCCACTGCTATTGCCACTGCTATTGCCACTGCTATCACTGGCATTGCTACTACTGGCACTGCTACTGCTACTACTAGAACTATTGCCGCTAGTGCTGCTGCTGCTGCTGCTGCTACCACTCTCACTCTGAGCCGCGGCGCTTCTCTGACTGCCTTCACCAGTAGGGTTGTCACTGAAGACCTCAATGCGACCGCTGGCTGCGAGCCTCTCCACTAGGTCGCTCTTTTCTAAGCAGCCTCGCGAGTCCACGCCCACCGCCGCACTTAAGCGCCGAAGCTCATGCACAGTTTTGCTCTCGAGCGCTTCGCGCCTGTACCGAGGCCTCTGATAAAAGACCGAAGAATTAGCAAGAGGAAAGAATTAACAGCACAAACTAGAGGAGTACCAATACCTATGGAAAAAGAATGTCAACGAGGGAAAGACAATTAGACGGACAAGGGGGCAGAGGTTGGGACCAGTGTTTTTTTAAACAATACCTGAGCTGCCATACGAGCAGGACGGCCTTGCTCAAAGATGTAGTCATCAGACTGCAGCTCGTAGCGGCACGTCGGGCAAGTGCAGTGGCGGCCCAACCAGCGAAGCGCGCAAGGCCTGGGGGAGAAAAATCATAGACACCGTATCAGCCATCAACAACAGCGGCAACCGACATGCCCACAATCAATAGCAACAAAAACGATATGAAAGGCAGGCACAGCAAATCCAAGAATAAGCATCACTTCTTTACCGGTGCAACAGATGCCCACACGGCAGCCGCGTGGCCTTGCCTCCTTCGTCGAAATCGTCGATGCACACGCAGCAAGTACTGTTGGCCTCGTCCAGCACGTCTGCTTCGGTTACAATAACGTCGGGCAAACTCGCAAGCGCATCCACCTGTTCAAAGAGAGAAACTAAAAATGAGAAACACATTTCCTAAGAAGAATTCCGACTAACACTACGCCTGCTACTACTACATTGTAGTGCTATCTGTACTACGTCGCTCTTCTAACGCGAATCACTATCAAAACCCCTCAAATATACACTGTAATTGTACTTAAGAGACACGTTCGTTCAAAAGCACCCACCGATGCCGGCGGCGGGCCGGGCGGAGCAGGTGTGCCCGCTCGTCGGGCTGCTTCCGCCTCGTTGTGAGCTTCTTGCCGCGCGAACCGCGCCTCCTGCACCCGTTGCTGTTCCCGCTCGTCACTAGGCGACGCTGGCGAGGGGACATATCGACCAAATCCGCTCATGACTCCTCCACCACCGCCGCCGCCACCTGCGCTGCGACTTTGTCCGCTCCGACTTGAGCCCTTAGACTGTTCTTACTTGCGGGGTTACTTGCAGCTTGCATCCTTCCCACTTCACGCTTTCTGCACACGCTTTTTTTTACAGGGCTGGGAAAAAGAGAACCCGGAGAGGCAAGGGAAGAGATGAGAGTTGTTTTTTTCAAGGCGAACATGAACTTTTTTGAGACAGGCCCCGAAGGGCCGGAATTAGAAGACTAACAGGTAGAGAAGAAAAGCAAAGCAGCGCAAACTAGACCTAAGCAGCTAACCAGGCGCGCATGCCCGAGTGGCCATGGAAGTGATGGTAGCGGTCCAAAGTGGCACGCTCCTCCATGCTCTGAGAGTGCAGCTCAAAAGATGTGCGCCTGATTAGCTTCTTAGGTCTAGTTTGCGCTGCTTTGCTTTTCTTCTCTACCTGTTAGTCTTCTAATTCCGGCCCTTCGGGGCCTGTCTCAAAAGAAGAGTTTCCGCCCGCAGAGGAAGGGACTACAACGAAGTCCCTCTGGCGATCCAGAAGAAGAGTCGCCCATCCCCGAGCAATTGCGTGACCCCATTTGCGTGCAAGCTTCTGTCTGAACAAGGCTGTGGCTTCTGAAATGCCAATGTTGTAAAAAGCCGTGTGTTTGCGAGCCATTTCCCGAGCGACGAGGTCCAAAATGAGGCTGAGATCAGAGGAAGTTTTTCCCTGTATAATCAGTATTTTGCAAAACATTCAACTCAAGCGAATAAATAGGCTCGGGTGCAATCGGTGTGGGGCGATAGTTAGCGCAAAATGGTGGTCCCATGGGTGCCGGATTGTGTATGTTGCGAAGTACAGGGAAAAATCACATGTTCGCCTTAATAAGACAGGCCCCGAGGGGGGAATTAGAAGGCTAACAGTACTGTAGAGAAAAAAAAAAAGGCCCCTTAGAGAGCGAAGTGAATGAGTACGGCCTTAGCGGCCGTGTTTTTGCCTCAGTAATTGGCCGCTACGGGGGTTCTTCCTCTGACCTCAGTCTCATCTTAGACCTCGTCGCTTGGGAAATGCCTCGCAAACACACGGCAACCTATAACATTGGCTTTTCGAAGCCAAAGCCTGCTCAGGCAGAAGCTCGCACGCAAATGGGGTCACACAATTGCTCGGGGATGGGCGACATTTCCCCTGGATCGCCTGTGAGACTTCGTTGTAGTCCTCTGCGGGCGTAAACAATACTTTTGAGCGGCACTCTGTGTAGAAACTGATCTCCCCTGTAAGGGGAAGTTACAGAGGTTGAAGTCACAACTGCTGTGGACTTCCCTTTCTTTTCATAACCTTTTCTATTAAACGACTGCCTAGCACTTCTACTTCTTCTACAGGTTCTGTGCATGGAGGAGCGTTCCACTCTGGACAGTTATCATCACTTCCATGGCCACTCGGGCGTGTCCGCCTGATTAGCTTCTTACGTTTTGTTTGCGCTGCTTTGTTGGCCTTCTAATTCCAGCCCCTCGAGGCCTGTTTCGAAAAACAAGGCAGCGCTTCTTATACTAGGAGAGGAGCCCATACATTTCTTTTTGGCACAAGCAGGAGCGAGTACAAGAAGGGAAGCCAATCAGGCACACATGCTCGAGTGGCCATGGAAGTGATGAAAGCGGCCCAAAGTGGCAAGCTCCTCCGTGATCTGAGAGGGCTGCTCAAAAGAGGAGTTCCCGCAAACACCATCGTTGCCAGGGCTGAAATCTTTATGAGAGCCCCGCCTGCACAGAAAGTAAAATGTGACGCCAGGTATATAGCAATATAGCTGCAACATTACTACTGTACAGAAAAGACACATCTTTGAGTTACCGCCCGGCCTCATATCACATAAGACAAAAGCTCGTAACTCATATAGATCCACTTGTCTCTAGTCCGTAATTCCGGGCCCCTCGTATGCCACATATATGAACACCGAGCACCGTGGCCTGTGGCCTGCGTGCCAAAATAAAGACAGAGGTTTCCATTGATTCGACTAATTGCCGATGCCTAGTAGTGGGATTTCACTAACAGATCCATGTGGGCTTTTCTTGCCATATTACTACAAGGCCTAGGAAGTTGATCGATTTGCTAGCGAAATCCCGTTCTTTACTGTTATGGACTTAGTGAAATTTCTGATCGTGAAGCGTGAATGCCTCTGATAACAAAACGGAAGCGCCGTCCGCAGGTGGGATTCCTCAGATGACCCGGCACCTCCTGGGCACCTCCCACGTACTTTAAAACATATGTATAAGAATATTTCATACGAAGCAGACCAACTTAGACCTTCGCCTTCACTCAGGCCATAAACAAGAGGTGCCCCTTGTGTTCCTGAATTATATGCCTCATAAAAAAAGTAAAAATCAATGAAACTTCTCTAGGTGCATTTCGGGTGACGAAGATGCAATGGAGATGGAGGTACGTGTTTCATTCTTCATTGACGCAGGATAGGAGTGCCACATGGTGAGGTCCCCTCAGGTGCCTCTGGGAGAGTAAAGAGCTCCGGCGGCCTCCTCCAAATCGATGTGCGATTCCCTGCCAAATCAAAGGTGGTCGTCGATTCTAAATGCTGTTTTATCTATTGATTTATGTTGGTCGGTGCTGCGGTGACTGCTTCATGGTCCATGACCAAGCGCACGGTGCCGGACGCTAAGAGCCGTTGAACGAGATCGGCTTTTTCCACACATCTGATGGTTGTTGTGGCGCATGGGTTTTTGTGGTCAAACAAAGAGAGGACTAAAAAGTGAGAGTCTTAAAAGGATATTGTGTTCACCGCTAGATAATAAGTCTATAAGTAAAGGAAATGACGAGTCCAGAGGCATGAGAAATAGCAGTGAAGCCAAGAAAGGATAACACGACAAGATCGAATACAGGCGGATCAACAATAACGCACCCAGTTGCATCGACGCCGTGTTCTGCCATCGTTGTCCTCAGAGCACCTATTCCCAACGCATTCAGCTCTCCCAGCGTCACGATTGGGCCACTAGCACCACCACCGCCACCACCGCCACCACTAGCAGTAGCAGTAGGCGAGCTATCCGTTTCTATTTCTTCCATGGCTCTATCTAGGACCTCATCAATTGGTAATTCTCCTTCTTCTTTATCTCTTACACCTTCTACAGGAGCTGTACTTGTGTCTGCTGTACTAGGCGCTGCTTCATGTGCCGTCGCATCTATTGACGCTGGACTGTCGACTGCTCCTCCTGCAGCTGCTGTCACAGGCACTGCCGTTACTTCTGCCGTAGTGCCAAGGTCCGTTGCAGGTGCTGAGTCAGCAGTAGACTCGAATCCGGCTGTTGGTGCTGCTGGGCTCTCCTCTTCAGTTGTGAACGTTGCACCACCTACTGGTGATGTTGTTGCTGTTTCAAATTCAGACGATGCTGTTCCTGACAGTGCTGCGATTGCGGCGTCAGCCATTGCTGTTGCTGCCGCACTTTCATCCGCAGCGGATGCCGTTGTTGCAGTTGTATTGGTTTCGTCTTCTGCTGCTCCAGCTCCTGCAGCTGCTCCTTCAGACGGAGGTCCTTCTTCTGCACCTTCCGGTTGCAGAACCTCAGGCAAGATGTTCACAGTCCCCGAGTCCACGATTTGCTGAACCATGTCAGACTTTTCCAGGCAAGTTTCAGGGCGTAACCCATTAGCTGATCCTCCCAAGATCGTCATCAGTTGCCTCAAAGCGCCCACTCCCATGCCCTCCAGCTCTGCTAATGTGAACTCAGGGTTGGTCCCTGTGTTGCTACTGCCACTGCTGCTGCTACTGCTGCTGCTGCTATTGGTATTACTGCTGACACCACTACCACTGTCACTGTCACTGCTGCTGCTGCTGCTATTTGTAGGACTGCTCATACCACCGCTGCCACTGTTAACACCAATGCTACCACTGAAACTACCACCGCTACTGCCACTGCCAGTGTCACTCCTACTGCTACTGCTATCGCCACCACCACTGTCATTCTGAACTGCCGCACTTCTCTGACTGCCTTCACTAGTAGGGCTGTCACTAAAGACCTCAATACGGCCGCTGGCAGCGAGCCTTTCCACTAGATCGCTCTTTTCCAAGCAGCCTCGCGAGTCGACGCCCACAGCCGCACACAGCCTGCGAAGCTCGTGCACGGATTTGCTCTGCAGTGCTTCCCGCCGGTACCGCGGCCTCTGATACAACACAAAGAAGGCAGTAAAAGAGGGTGTAAATAGTAGGAAAAAGGGCAGAAAGGCGACAATTATGACGTTCCAAAGTCCTTCACGCTATTGCTTGCAGAATGAGAGCCTCAATAGTACAAAGAGGAAAAGGAACAGAGGAGTGAAAGAAGGGATAGAAAGGGTCAATTGAGTAGACCTGAGCTGCCATACGAGCAGGACGGCCTTGCTCAAAGATGTAGTCATCAGACTGCAGCTCGTAGCGGCACGTCGGGCAAGTGCAGTGGCGGCCCAACCAGCGAAGCGCGCAAGGCCTAATTGAGCAGAAGACCAACAACAATTCAAAGGACAACCATCATGTGCTGCAACGGCCACAACACTAACAACAACAATGATACAATACCAAAATTGGAATGAAAAAAAGGCGTACTAAGTCATAAAAAGGAACAAAAGAAGTGTAAACGAGGTAAGTTGCAGAACATTCCTCATTTTTTTGTGGTAAGGTGCGATGAGCCATCGCTCCTTTTACCGGTGCAACAGATGCCCACAGGGAAGCCGCGTGGCCTTGCCTCCTTCGTCGAAATCGTCGATACACACGCAGCAAGTGCTGTTGGCCTCGTCCAGCACGTCTGCTTTGGTCACAACGACGTCAGGCAAACTCGCAAGCGCATCCACCTATGTGGAATGAGAGAGCTAAAGGGTGAGAAAAAAACTTCTTCTGAGAAGAATTCCGACTAACACTACGCCTGCTACCACATCATTGTAGTGCAGTACTATCTGGACTAGGTCGCTCTTCTAACGCGATTCAATACCCAAATTGCTCGTCAACTACCCATTGCAACTATACTAAGGTGCCGCATTCGTTCAAAAGCACCCACCGATGCCGGAGGCGGGCCGGGCGGAGCAGGCGTGCCCGCTCGCCGCGCAGCCTCCGCCTCGTTGTGAGCTTCTTGCCGCGCGAAACGCGCCTCCCGCTCCCGTTGCTGCTGCCGCTCGTCACTAGGCGAGGCCGGCGAGGGAACACCTCGCCCAGCACCGCTCGTGCCTCCGCCACCTTCGCCACCACCAACGCTGCGGCCTCCTCCGCTTCGACCAGAGCCGCTAGCGGAGCCACCACTCGCGGGGCTAGGACGCGCCGCTCCCAGACGGGTGGACGAAGCAGACGGCGAAGCTGTTGCTGATGGTGATGGGGCACCCGGCCGAGGGCTAGAGGCTGCTCGACGAGGCGCGTTTGGGCTGGAAGCTTGGCCGCGATTGTGTTGAGGTGGTCGAGGTGGTGACGTGATTCCCGCGAAGAAACGCTCTACGTTGGCTCCCATCTGGCTGAAGAAGTTGCTCGCGCTTCCGTTGTTGTTACCACCGCCGCCTCCACCACTAGCCCCGTTGTAATTGCTGCCTCCGCCACTTCCCCCAGTGCTGCGACTTGACGTGTTTGTTGTCTGTGACGTGCCGTTCGACGAGGACGAGGTACTAAATGAAGCCGAGCTAGAAGAGGTGCTACTGCGCCGTGATGAAGAGCTCCCGCTACGAAACATATTGTTCATCTTCTAGAGATAATTTATCTCTTTCGGAATCTACTGAAAGATAGGGCAGTACTGCGCAGCTGCGCAGGATATGGCCTTAGACGCGACCTCGAGACCTCGAGCCTCACGTACTCACGCGGAGGAAAAATGATAAGACTCAAAAGCTCAAAACTCAAAAGTTGGGTTATCCTAATATGATATTTTCTAGCGCTCAGCTCCTCAAAAGCTGAAGCAGAGGCTCTAAACCATGGAGCCAAAAGACCGCGGTGGTCTTTTGGAACAAAATCCCGTGGACCGTGTGCCGCTGCGCGCTTCTGCCCTCGGGGACGATGCTTTAAGAGCTATGGGAAAGAAAAGTCGAAGCGCAAACCGGGCCGGACCAGCAGAGCGCTATGAAAAGGCCTTGTTAACGGCATTGCTGTCATTGCCGCAGGATCGATTGGCGGCGGCAGCTAGTAACTCAATGAATGCTGGGCTTAGTACGCAAGCCATGGAAAAGGAGATACATGCGGAGAATTCTTCAGGGAAGCTTGACGTGCCACAAGCAGTGCCTGCGACTGCGCCGTCAGCCATGCTACCTACTAGAAGGACAGCCTCAAGCGCCGCCGCGAAGAAGTCGTCTAGGCCAGTCGAAGACCCGGAATTGTTCCTCCGCACTCTCACTGGCCTTCCGCCTGTTCCCGCGCGAAGCCACGGCGAGGTTGGCTTTGTCCCTAGCAGCAGCAGCAACTTAGGCCTGCCTTCTCGGGCGCTCACTGCTGACGCCATCGCCGCTGCTGCCCGCTTGCCAGCTGGCTCAAGCGCGCTAGCTGCGCGAGTGGCAGACTTCGGAAATTATCCGTTGGCAACGCGCGAACGTGTGCAAGTAGCCACTCTTGAGCGTCTCAAGAAAGAGCAGGTAATGAGGGTCTTGTGGCTTAATTTCTGTTCAGCAAAATGGATTTACCCACATACAATACTTTCGAAGAAAGCGGCATAGACGGCTATAGATGAGTACGACCTTTATGTTTGGAAGAGCTCTATACCATCCTGTACACGCATGTACTCGCTTTGCTTAGACGTTTCTTTTTGCTTCGTGCGTTGCTCTCTAGTTGTTGCGCGAGAAAAAGATGAAAGCCGACGAGTTGAGGGCCAAGTTTGAAGCCAAGCAAGCTGCCAAAGAAGCAGTGAAACCGAAGAAGCACGGCAGCGACGACGAGTACGACGACGACGGGACAGACGACGGAAGCAGTAGCGCAACTGGCGCCATGTCAAAATTCTTGCGAGACCCCAAAACCGGCAAAGTATGCATTTGAGAGCTTAATAGCTAATTGGAGCTCTCTCAATTCTTGATGGGCAGTAGACTTTTTTTAAACCGTCACTATAACCTTGCAATAGTTCAAAGCCCTACTCTTCATTTCTGACCTGCACGTTAATCCTTGTGCAATGGTGCGTGTTTGTCATGTTTTTTAATCGCATTACATTAGGTTCGCTTGAAGAAGGCTGCGCGGCTGATTCAAATGAGCGCGGCCTTCGCGAAACCTCCCGAGCAAAAGGCGAAGCAACAAATCAAGGCCTTGCAGTCCTCAGCTCACAAGCAAGCCCTCAAAAAGCTGCTCTACGGCTGGGCTACAGTACAATTGGCGTTTCGGGTGATGGCTACAGAAGACTTCACTTGGCCGGTAATTATGTGTCTTGTTTCTGTAATCTCCAAGAAGAAAGTGTATTCACCAGGAGGAGATACTTTCAAAACTAAATTTTGGTGAGAATGGAAAATTGCCTTTATTTTGCCCTAATTGGTTTCCATAATCGTGATCTTATATCGGATGTCGTGCTGTCCCTGTATTGCTGTGTTTCGCAGGCGGCGCCAGAAGGCTCTGAATTGCCACTTCCGGTGGCACCTCCCAATCCGGATGGCGACGACAACGACGACCAAGGTGCCGCCAGCGGCAGCCCTCTGTCCAAATTAGACGAGCAAGAAGGCAACGGAAGCCCTTCCCAGCTTCCTTCTTCATCAGCCAGTGCGAGGTCCACTGGTGGAGGATCACAAGCAGCCGCAACTGCCGACGGAGCAGCAGCAGGAGCGGTAGACACCGCAGTAGCAAGCAATAGTTCCGCGCAAGTACCGTACAACTTCAAGGGTGGGATCAAAGGCACCTTGGGATTACGGGACATTTTCGGTTTACTGGGCCACGGCCTGGGGTTGTTACCGTCGGAGCAAGCGTACATTGTGGACGAGCTAGTGCTCGCGCAGGCCAACGAAAAAGGGCACAGTCTGAAGGAAGCGAGCACGCTCGCGAGCAAGGTGCAGAGCGCGAACATTACACTAGACGATTGTTGTCTAGGGTGCTTCGCCCCTTTTTCAACGTTGTTGCTTGACTTGACTGTTAGGAATTGTTTGGCTGCCCCTTCTCTCTTCGTGACGTGCCATCTGTGTGTCAAGGAAACATATTTGTCTGGCAAAAGGCTAACGCTCGTTTTGTCATGGTGTTTCCTTGCCCATTACCTTTAAACACCATCCTACAGATTTACGCCGTGGAATTACCCGAGTACCACCACAGCCACCACGGCAGCAGCAATGGGAGCGTGGCTAGCCGCGCGAGTTCCCAGAAAGAAAAGCGGAAGCGAGCGAAAGCTGCCGCCGAAGCCGCCGCGAAAGCGCGCACTTCTACCAAAAGAAACAACAGCATTCGAGCAGGAGGTCGCAACCGTTCTGGCAGCAGTGGCGGCGGCGGCGGTGCGCGCTCGTCTTCCCCGAGTACTCCCGTGCGGGGTGCTACTCCCAACACCGGCCGGAGCCGCCGCACGAGCAGCCCGGGAGGAGGCACTTCGCCTAGTCGTGCCTTGCCCTCGCTCTTGGCCAATCCACCGGGGGGTTTCGCATTCGAGGGGGCGCCACCGTCGCTGGCCAATCGGGACCTCGGCACGCCTCTGCGGAACGCGCACCGCAATCACTCGCGGAGCGGGTTTTCTGAGGGCCTCGGTGACGGTGGGAGCCCGCGCAGCGCTTACAGCGACGGCGGTGTGTCCGGATCCGACGATGACGACGACGAAGACAACCCCTACAGGGGCTACACCCCCCTTGAAGTGGTGGAAGCCCAGGCAGACGACGCGCGGAATGCGGGCTGGCCGGCCATTGTCACGTACAAGGACTTCGAAGCTCGGACGTTGAAGACGGTGGAGCCGGCGTTCGTCGCGGAATTGTGGGCGGACATTGCCAAAGCCGAAGCATACAAAAACAAAGTGGCGGACGCCGACCGCGCCACGCAAATGGCGTTGATTGAGAAACAAGCGCAGCGCCGCGCCCCCTTGGTGGCCGAACTTACGCGCAAGCTCGATTTCCCCCCTACCAAGACCCACCACAAGCCGAAAGATGGTCGCGGGCCAACGGTTGTGGTGCCGACCCCACACGCGTACAACACGCGCGCGCGGGTGAAGCAGCTTTCGGCGCTGCTGAAAGACGGGGGCATGGTGCTGGAGCTGCTCCTCGGCGAAGGCGGCGGCTTGGGCTCCATCATGAACTGCAAAAAGGCGCAGCTCAGCCAGTCCAACAACGCATTGGGCAGCGCAGGCCTCTCGGGTTTGCACATTCCGCTCGCTGCGGGGCGGCCTTACGGGGGCATCAAAGAGTGCGTGTTGACCGCGGCCAAGTACGGAAGCGGCCTGCAAGGCCTGAGCCCCGCGGAGTGTGTGGAGACTCTGTGGCAGTACTGCGCGGAACGCATTCAGAGCTGCCACCGCGGTCTGCTCCCCAGGAGGCAGCAGGGCGGCGCGCTCCGGATGTGGCGCGAGCGTGAAAAAAACTGGAAGCGGCGGGTGTTCAAGGCCTGGTGGAACGCCGCGAGAAACACGCTGGAGCTGCGTTACCGCTGCAAGTCGCCGTTTAAATTTTGGCGCAAGTACGTGGACAAAATGCTGATCTTGCACCACTTGTTTGCCAAGTGCTTTTGGCCCATTTACATCTGGCGCAAAACCACGCGAGAAGCCATTTTGGAACGCCAGAAAGCCAACTTGCTGAAGAATTTGTACGTGTGTTCGTTCACCCTGCACGTGTTTCGGGCCTGGAAGAAGTTTGCGATGCAAAAGATGGCCAAAAAGAAGCGTTGCGACGACCATTACGCGGCTTTCCAGGCCAAGAAAGCAACGCGGAGTTTCCACTTTTGGCGGCGGTGCTGCCACCGCGACAAGTATTTGGAAGTCAACTGGCTGCGCCGGGGCATGCGCACCCACGACGACAAAGAGCTCGAAGTCCTGTGGCGCTGCGTCACCGTATGGCGCTACTGGCGCACGCTGCAAAAGATTGTAGCAGTGCGCGCGTCGCAGTTTTGGCGCGTGATTAGCGCTGACCGAGCCCAGGCTGCAGCCATTGCCACCGCAGACGTGAAGGCGAAGAAACGCAAGACCCGCAAACAGAGGGACGCCAAGGCCTTGGCTGCAGCTCAAAAGGAGCAGGAATTGGCGCGGCAAAAGCTTTACGAAGGGTTTCCCGCTCTGCCTCGTCTGAGGCAGCTGCCGTGGGGAAAAGGCTTGCCCACGCGGCTGCATACCTTGTGCGCGAAAATGTTGCCGTACATGGACAAAGAGTTGGTGCGGGAGTGCGGGCAGCGCCACTTGTGCTACTGGCGCGAAGGGCCTCGATTCTTCAAGAACATGCGGGACATGGTGCTCCTGCGCAAGAAAAGCACCGTGGCGTTGCGGAAATACGGGCGGCAAACGCGCTTGCTGGTGTTTTTAGAGTGGCACAAGGAAATCAAGCGCAAAATGGCGAGCCGTGAAGCACGAAAGCAGGAAAGAGCTGCAGCTCGCTTGGTCGCGAAACAACGGGCTGTGGCTTTGGCCACCGCGCGAGCCCAGGGGCAGAAGTTCTTGATTGCCCAGCTGGAAGCCGAACAGACCACCGCCGACAAAGCGGCACAGTTGAAGAGTTTCGCGCGGCGCGAGCGCCTACAGGCTGCGGGGCGGTCTTCGAACGTGAACGACGACGACAAAATCGAAAGCGACCACAGCAGCGACGACGACGACGAACTGGGGGAAATCGCCGAAGAACGAGAGGCCGAAGCGCGGGAAG
>Ga0307931_1000180_pt1 | contig 36570 bp, 35 predicted proteins | sample OrgLakmetageno47_FD_201816 | JGI IMG/M metagenome (GOLD analysis project Ga0307931, IMG submission 201816) | Saline water microbial communities from Organic Lake, Antarctica - #47 | ecosystem: Environmental > Aquatic > Non-marine Saline and Alkaline > Saline | place: Antarctica: Organic Lake...
ACAGGGCTGGAGAAACAATCACCGATGGTAGACGGCGTTAAGCCGCACCATACGGCGACGTGATCCATAATTGGCCATATGCAGCAAGAAAGAGGACAGGCGATGCTGAGAGCGGCTGGCGCCCGCAGCCTGACAAGAACATTGAGCCGGTGCCCTACTGGGGCAAAAATAGCCCGGAGTAATGCCTTGTGTACCGGGGACTGAAGCACATTGGGCACTCAGACCCCGCCGACTTGTTCGGAGGGAAGACGCCAGATACATGCCACAAGTTGGACAATCACTTCTAGGGCCACTCGGGAATGCGTGCCTGATTATTCCTTATTCAATCTGCCGTGTTGTAAACTCTCGTTTTATGAGCTGCTTTGCTTTGCATTTCTTCCTCGTAGTCCTCTTGCTCCGGTCCTTCAAGCACAGTGATCAGGGAAGTTACAGGGGGTTCCCGGTCCTTACCACCCACCCGTTACAGCACGAAGCACGAGTTCACCGGTAGAGATATCAGAATAGCATCCAAGACGCCACAGCGCCACAGCGGCGTAATGGCGTGGGTACGGTTGCTCGCTCTTTCGAAATTGTAGAAATTGCGAACACCTGTGCATCAATTGTGTGAAGTAAGCTAAAGTCTTTATTACTATGGATTTATCACGCACGAATGGCGCATCATCAGCAGCTCCCAGAGCCGTCGCGCTGCCTTCCATCGGGCTGGGAGCATTTGACGGCGCTAAAGACGCTGCTTTGAAAGCAGCTCGCGCGGCTACGGAGCATGCTTCCGCATTAGCCTCCGAAGAGAACATAGCCCGTGCTGCGGCAGCGGGTTCTGCAACGGCGGCGGCTGCGGCTACGGCGGCTTCGTCTTTGGGCCGCGCAACAACGAGCCATGCAGCGTCGAGCAGCGCAGCAGGTGCTACCGCCGTTGTGGACGCGCTCGAGAGGCTATTCGCACAGCTACCTGCTCAGCGACAAGAGGCCTGGCTGCGACACCGCACGATGGCCATGACACAGATTGAGGTGCGTTTACTTCGCTAGAGGGCTAGGAATAGGTGACTTGCATGGTCTATTGTAGCAAGGTGGATGATGCTATGCAGTTTTAGGTAGTTAGACTGAGGCAACAAATAGCGTTTGCTTCTATTTCATGGCTGCGTTGGGGAATTCTTCACTGAATCCATCCACTGTTCAATTCTTATTTCATCTCTCTCCCCCACAACACCAACACCCTCTCTGCCAATCTAATAGTGAAGATGGCGGTGGATGCAACCTGCATTAATTGTAATGCTTTGCGCTTCATTGCTTGTCTCATGAAGGTGGCCAAAGCGGCTGCGTTAGATATGAGTGAGCCAGCGATGGACCGCTTCTTAGATCGTTCTAGTGCGACGGTGATGCGATTGGCCACAAGTGAGCGCGATTTACCGGGGCCCGTGGCACGCGTGTACCGAGCAGCGGTAGCGAGCGTTTGGCCGGATGTGCGGCAGGAACTGAAAGACAGCCTTCAGGGAATAGTTTTGAAGCGCGCTCTCGACGATGAAGACGATGCTTGCGCGATGAACAGCAGCAATGGTGGCAGCAGCAGCAGCAAGGGTGGCAGCACCAGCAACTATGCGATAGGAGCTTCTGGCTTGGCGCCGTGCTGGCACCCCAAGCGCTGGCGTGCGTTTGTGTTGCACCACTACTTGCCGCATGACAAAGGGTTTTGGACAAAGCTGCGGCGCGATCCAGTGTGGTTCGGCTTCATGCTTTTGACCCTAGTCCCCGTCTACGGCGTGCGCGTTGCCTTCCATGCGATTCTCTTGTTGCTAATGACCTGCGGCGGTCGCGGGCAACTGGACCAGTACCAACTCGCCAAGTTCGTGCTCAGCTTCAAGGGCACCCAGTTTTTGTCCGGCGGGTTTTTGTTGGCGCTGCAAGGTGGCGTGAGCTACTGGCGGCTTGTGGCTTTGCCAGAGCCTTCTCTGGCAAACTTGGCTGCACACGCGCCGGGGGTGAGCGAAGGCGTCTCGTTAGAAGCTGTCGATTTGTTCGGCGCCGTTGCACTCAGTTGGATAGCCATGGCCCTGCTCCCGTATGCCTCACAACGCGGCGCACCACGCACCGTAGCCGAGACTGCCAAACAGCAGCGTGCAAAGCAGCAGCAGCAGCAGCAGCAGCCGACTGGCAGTGACAGTGGCAGTGCTGCTGGCAGTAGATTTCGTAGTAGTAGTAGTAGTAGTAGTAGTAAAGGTGCTGGCGGAGAAGGCACCAGCGGAGGAGATTTGAACGGCGGCAGTGGGGATGTGAAGAGCAGGTACGCCAATCAGAGTGCAGCTGGAGCTGCCAACCCGCCAAGTGTGCAGCTGAGGCGCGGAGGGCGTTTTACGCGCTTGCTGCGGTGGGACGTAGCCTGCTTCACTGGAGCCGTGTTGCTCTTCGTGGGCATTGTCCTGGGCTACGACCTTGCCTGGACCTCGTGGCAAGCCGCAGCAGCGCTGTACTGGTGCCGAGTCCTCTACGCGCTCACTAACTTGCCGTTCGCCGTCTTTCTGCTGCCCGGCTTCAGCCAAGTGCTCTTGCACGCAAAACCTACGGGTTATAACCGCTACGGCCGCTGCGTCCCTCTGCGCTTGCCGCCGCTGCCGCCTCAGCCACTGCCGCCGCCGGACGAAAATCCCAGGACTTCTCCCGCAGCTGCTGCAAGTGTTGCTTCGAATCCTCAGGACGAGCCCAGCACAGTGCCTCGCGGGTTAGCCGTAGTTGGCCCTGAGTCTTCGCCAGAGCCCACGTCTCCAACACCAGGTGCTGTGAAAGCAACTAGCGCTTCATTCGACGGCGGTGGGGCACCGGCGGAGGCCCTGGGCGATGACGAAGAATCCGTAATGGCATGGCGCCACGATTGCTTCGCACACAGAAGAAGTGCGTGTTCTCCTCCGTCTCCTTCTTCTTCAGCTGCTTATGGGCTCTCTTCTGGCGCCACCACATGCACTTCAGTCACAACAAAGCGAGCTACTGCGCTGCCTCCCTTGTCGCTGTCATCTGTATTTGGAGCAGTTTTAGGCCGAGGCGTGAATAATGGTTCCAGGGATGGGTGGCTAACACGCCGCAACAGCGCTGCCGAAGTCAATGAAATCGATTTAGTTGAGCTCGGCGGCGATGGCTTCGGTCAGAGTCTTTTAGCGTGATGTTCCCTGCTCGTGTTGCTTTTAAATTATAGGTCCCTGGGTGCTCTCTAAGCCCAATTATTTGCATTGGCATTTGACGACGGTTTCCGAGAAGAAAGAATCGAATGGTCCGGCAGAAAGGGATTAATATGTGTCTTAGATAATTCAAAACAAAAAGAATGTGAACTCGCAGTCTAACAGCTCACAGTCAGAGCGCCGTTGTTGGAGACTGCTGGGGTTTTTGTGGTTTGTGGTAGTGGCAGTGGCAGTTCACTTAGTTGCCAACTAGCTCAGTTGCAGAATACAGGCCCAAAGGCAAAGGCACTGCCAACGAACTTGGTGTAACCGTAACCGTGTTTCGTGTTTCACTTTGACTTTGGATTTGGATATACAAGTGGCTTCCTCGTTTAGGTGTCTCAGCTACCCGGCTTCAATTAAAGCTCAAGTCTGGCCCTGACACCTGCACTTGCACCCTAAGCCAAACCTACGAATTTTAGCTCAAGCTCCAGGCTCTTGGAACTCTGCCTAACCTTTACACACCACACTGCAGGCATATCAATACCACCAGCTCGTATTAAGCCCTGTAGGTCTACAGGCCTATACCTAGCAAATACCCCCATGGCCCTCCCTCTAACCCCATTTCTTACAGTCACCTTAGGTTAGGCTAGGTTAGAGTATACTCCCCAATTGCAAAGGGACATCAACAAAGAGCAAAAAATGCTGCGTAATGATGATTCCTCCTGAACAAGCCTATATTCCCCGAGTACGCCCGCGATCTCCATTCTGCCCTATCCTTTGCCATGGCACGCCATTCTTTGAAGTTAACCGGTAGTCCTTTGCACTTTAGAGCAGTAACCAAGAAAACCGCGGGATTTCCGGTTTTTTACCCACTTCGACTCAGCAGAAGATCCGGTAATCGCTAAGTGCGCTGAAGGAAAACCCAGCTGCCCCGTGGGTTTTCTTGGTTACTGCTTTAGAGCCTTCTTTAAAGTCCTACCCTATGTCATCTCAGGGCATCCATTCGGCCTTGTGTGTGCTACTCTACCAGTAAGAACTATTGCGGCGCCCGAGTCATAGGCATCCGAGCGACGTGGCCAGCCCAACGAAGAATTCGTTTGTGATATTAGCTATCAAGGTCACGCCATTCCTTGAAGTTGACCGGACCTGAACTCGTAAAAGTATATGGTTCATCATGCCCATGTCCATGGCTCCACGGGGTGTATTTCTCGATCACCCATGACGAACTTTAAATGCATGCGCATTCCTCTCACTGGCCGCCAGCTTTCTAATGCCGACCCCGCGGGGCTCAGGGCCTGCGTCCGTGTGTCCCTACTGTATGTCACAAGTCGGATTCTCCGCAATTGCAATGTAAGAATTCGTGGGTTTACTTAGAGTACGTCTAAATTGAATAATTCTGCAGACCCAAAAACCAGAGGAGGTTCCTGACGTTTCAAACAGAGCTCTGAACGAGACGGCGCGCGAACATTGTTGTTCGGAGATAAGTGGGACCATGCCGCCGCGGAAGTCTGGCGTCCCAAAGACTGGGAGCCCTTTCGCTTTGAATCTTCTGGAAGCCTCAAGCACCAAGGCGCTTGCAGAGGGCTTGGAGCGCCTACATGAAGCTCTCACTACTGTTGGCCAGGTTTGGTTTCACGTGATACCCTTGTTCGCGAGCCAACGATGTGATTGCGCACTTACCCACCATGCGGCTGCAAACATGCCAGGATGATACATTTTAGCGTAGGGTTTTCAACTTCAAGTGGTTGTCTCAGCACGTGGGCCATGTGACTGGTCCAGTTTCCTTTTTTGTGCCTGAATGCACATTTCCACCTTCACCCCCAAAATTTCCTCCCTCCCTACTGCACTCACTCTGATGCATACAGGACGAAGAAGATGACCGCCCGAACGGAATCGACGAAATTGCCGCTCAGTTAGTTGACGAGTCAATTCTTGCCCACTCTGACAAGGTTTGAATCCCCAGTTACTAACCGACCCTCTGCTCCGAACTCAACCCTATGGCATGACCCTTGATGTTCCCTGAGTCCCCACACCCTAAACATCGGCCTTCTGTTCGCTCCTGAGTATTTGAGTGCCGAAGAGAGCAAAGAAGTTGTTCTAGACGTTAGTTTTGTGCACCTTCAATCGCATTCGTGCACATGTACTCATCTCATAATGACCCATTTCTGTGATTAACCTCCAAATGAGTCAAGTCGCATTCTTCACTTCCTTCCGTGGCCCTCTGTGTTTGTTTGCCTCGGTGTGTTTTGGAATGCTTGCATACCCACATCTGCTGCTGCTTGTTTTCAGGACGTGCGACTCGGGGCTGCCTGCTGCTTGGTGGATGTCTTGCGAGTCTATGCGCCCGACGCCCCCTACGGAGAAGGCGAGCTCCGGGCCATCTTTGACTTGCTCATCAAACAGGTGATCCACCCAAAAGACCTTATTCTTGAAGAATAAAGGTCAAATCACGCAAGTAATGTTACTTGAATAGGAGGACTGTACAACTTTCGCTTCCCTAGCAATGGGAGATAGGGAGTGCTAGAAGTGGGTGATGAGACAAGAAAAGAGAGCTTCGATAAGTACTGCTATTCGTGCCATCATGAAAACTCAATTTCTTCATTAATTCGCCATGCTTCTTCCACTGCTTCTCCTTCTCTTTCCAGTTGTACGGCTTGAAGACAGTGGACGCGTCCTCGGCGCACTCCAAGAAGGCGACCCGATATGCCTTCATTCTGGAGTCGCTCGCGACCGTAAAATCGTGCATTATTTTGACGGAGCTCATGCAGCAGGGCTGCGACGGCGCCGAAGAGCAAATGTGCGAGCTTTTCGACTGCCTGTTAACGTCCGTCCGTAGCGACCAACCCATGACGGTAAAACAATTCATGCAATCTGCGCCACCGAGCATTGTACTTGTTTTCAAAAGAAAAAAATAACGGGTAATTCATTTGAGCTTGTGTATTCTCGCCTAGTTGACGATCAAAGCTTTCCTCAAACGTGCATGTACGCTTTTTTGCTTACATGTGCGTGTATCTGTGTGGCCATTCTCCTCTTTTTTGCTCTGAACCTACCCCAGTTGCACGCGCACGCGTTGGACGTGCTCACGTGCTGCCTGGAAGAGCTGGAAGTAATCCCGGTCGCGGTGCTCGACGCTTTCCTCCTCTTCCTTCTCCCCAGCGCGAGACAAGAAAATGCGACCGCGTACCAAATCGTGCAGGTGAAAAAGGAAATTTGGAAGAATGTGTGCGCACTCATTTCATTCACTGTCTTGGGATGAGTTAAATATTGTCACTTTCTCGTGCCAAGGTTCATCACTTTGTACGCTAGGCATCTTTTTCATCTCTCATCCTTTGCCACCACTTCCCCTTGTTTCCCTTTTCCCCCTCTCTCCAGGTGCTCCTGCAGCGGTGCTTCAACAAGCTTCAGCAGCCGGTAGGCGCCTACGTGTGCGCTTTGCTCGACGACAAGCACTCGGTGGCGGCCTCCGATCTGAAAGACCATGTCCACGCACTGGTGTTTGAGCTTCACAAAACCAAGCCCGAGCTCCTCCTCTACATCTTGCCCCGCCTGGTAATCAAAAAGGGGCATACTTGTATTCATTTGTCAAAAGTAGGACACATAGCGGTAGAAGTAAATTCTTCTATCCTCTTTTTTTTTAATTCGCTTTCATCGAGATATCTGGCATAAAGCTCTCATTTTTTTGTATTTATAGCTTTTCTTCTTATTTTGTAATCAATAAGCCACAGCCGCACCCCTCTTACTTGCCTTCCTTTACCTATTTCTGTGCGTGTGGTTTTGCTTTTGGAACAGGTGGACTACCTCGAGGTCGAAGACGACGGGATGCGTGAAATCAAAGTCGAGCTGGTCCGGCGGTTGTTTGGAAGCAGCAGCGGAGACTACTGCCGCCTCTACGGGCAACACTTCAAGACGTTGATCAAGCGGTTCCACGACCGCAGCCCCAGCGTGCGAATCCTCATGGTCGACTTCGGCAAAATTATCTTGAGCCGCTCTTCTTCCTCTTCGTCGTCCTCTTCGTCTAGCAGCAGCAGCAGCAGCTCTAGCGGCAGCTCTAGCAGCAGCGGCGAAGGAGGCAGCGGCTGCAACGCGGAGCAGGTGGCCATGGTTTGTGACGCGCTGTGCGGCCGTCTGTCGGACAAGGACGACACGGTGCGGCAGCGCGCGGTTTACGACGTGTGCGATTTGGCCTTTGCGTCTCTGCACGCGGTGCCGATGGCGCTGCTGCAGGCGGTGGGGAACCGGTACGCCGACAAAAAGCCCGAAATTCGCAAGGCAGCCATCACGGGCCTGAGCCGGATTTACTCTGAGCACATGGGCAAAGCATGGAAGGACTCGGTACCGGTGAAAGAGTCTAGCAGTAACGGCGGTGATGTTGATAATGAGGACGACGAGAACGAGGAAGGCGAAGAAGAAGAAGCGTGCTGGGCGGAAGTGCCCGATTCCGTCGCAGAGAAGTTGAACTTCGTGCCCGCCATGGTGCTGTACTTTGCTTGCTCCAAGCACAACTCGCCCCAGGTCAAGCTCCGGGCGTGCCAGCTCTTCGACGACTACATCCTTCCCAGAGCGTTGCCGCCCAAAGTGCGGGCCGCCGGGATGCTGTACGTGTTCGGCCAGCTGTCGCCCTCGGGCAAGCAAGCGCTGGAGTGGTTCCTGGTGAATCGAGGCTTGAAACAGGCGAATTTGGCCACCTTCGTGCACTTGATGCGCTCGCGATCCGCAGCTGCTGCCTCAGCGTCTGCCTCCTCCAGATCGTCTTCCGCTTCCGGTAGCGGTGAGCCCGACCCAGCCCAGGCGCTGGAGCAAGCCGAAGCTCAACTCGCCGCGCACTACGCTGCCATGCTCCCTTCGTTCCCAACCCCCGACAAGAAAGTGGCGCTCTTGGCCAAACTTGCGTCCACCAAGGACAAGAAGGTGCTCCGATCCCTCGACGTGTTGTCGTCGCCGGCTGCAACGGCTGCACAAGTGGCTGCAGCGCGGGACGCTTTGCCCAAGGCCCTGGGGTCGAAATCCCCTTTGGGGGAGTACGCCAAGGACGTGGCTCGGGCCGCGGGCATGGGCTGCCTGGGCTCTGACATGGTGAAAGCGATTTTGTCCCTCTGTGGACAGGCAGCGCAAGCCGCGGCGGCTGCAGCCAGTGACCGCAACAACAGCCGTAGCAGCGGCAGCGGCAGTGGCAGGAGTGGAGGAGGAGGGCGGAGCCAGCGCAGTGGAACTTCGTACCACGTGGCCGCGCACCACGCCGCGCTCGGAATGGGTTTGCTGGAGTGTGCGGTGCGGGCGTTTCCTCGCTTGGTGCACGCGGTGCTGGGCGACCTCCTGGAGCTGTACGGGGACCTGGACCAGGTGCACCAATCGTCGCAAAACGCCTCAAGTGTCGCCAAGCAAACGAGCAGCAGCAGCAGTGGCGGCCCGCAGATCCAGAGCGTGCAACTGGCGTCGGAGCTCCGGCTTCGGCTCTTGCAGGTGTTGGAAGCTGCGGGGCAAGAAGTAAGCCAAGCTGCAGGCGGCGGTGGTGGCGGTGGTGGTGCACAATACATGCTTGACGCCAGTATGGCTGACACGCCTTCACAATCGCAATCCCAGTCGCAATTGTCGCAGCAGCCTTACATTGCGCCAGCCGCTGCGCCAGACCCCATGGCGGCTGCGGACTTTGCCGACGAGCTCGAGCGGCTGTGCACCCGGGATGGGTCCGCAGATCAGGCCAAACTGGCGGTGCGCGTCATGGCTGCGCTGCTCCCTGCGGCTGCGGCGCCTTCGAAGAGCACTTCTTTGTCTCCAAATTCGCCTCCCAACGGCGGCAAGAGCAGCAGCAGCGGTGGTGCGCTAAACGTCTTGGTGAGCCCGCAGCGCAAAGGCGAAAAGCGGTCCGATTTCGAAAAGCGGCGAGCTGCCGCCACTGCTGCGGCTGAGTCAGCTCACGCTGCGCGCGCTTCGGTTGGGGCGGCGACCGCAGCACGGGTGGTGAAAGCCCTGTGCAGCAGCCGCAGCCTCGCGCACGACTCCAAGCGGCTCGTGACCTGCCTGAAGGGGCTGCGGGAAGCCGCCAAACGATTTCCGGCGGCTTTCAAACCCCACGCCGAGGCGGTGAAGGCATTCGTGCTGGCGCAAGTGGTGCACGCACAAGCCCCCACCTTCAAGCATTCGCCCAACAGCAAGGCCTCTGCAGCGGCTGCGGAACGGCGCGCGGCAGCGAGGCGCAAATCGAGGGCGTCGGCGCTAGAGGGTGCAGGGGAAGGGGCCTCGGGCTGGGAAGGCTCAGGTGGGTTGGGTGGGGAGCCGCCCGAGCTGAGCGAAGATGCAGGCAGGCTGTGCGCGGGGCTTAAGCTCCTCGCTGTAGTGGGCGCTACCACTGGGGCCAACAATCAAGGTGGCAGCGATTCTCAAAGCGATGACGACGACGACGATGGCGAAGAGGAAGGCAGCATTGGAGCACTGCTTGAGGTGCTGTTTCAAGTCCTGGAATGCCGCGACCTTCCGGGAGAGCGTGAAGTGTCCCAATTTTCCACCGCAGAATTGGCACAGCTGCGGCGGGTAGCCTCGGTGGCGGTGCTCGACCTGGTGCAGCGGTGTGGCGAAAGAGCGCTCGCGTGCTTGTCCCCGCACCGCTGGCACGCGCTGGCGTGGTGCATGCAGGACGCGTCTCCCCGGGTGCGCTGCAAGTTCGCCTCAGTGGTGTGCACAGGGGTGCGCGCGTGCAGTTTGCCGCTGCGGTTCATGCCGTACTTGAGCTTGGCGGTGAACGACCCGGACCTGAGCGTCAAGAAAGCGTGCGCGGATGCCCTGCTGGCCGCAGTGCACCGCCTCCGGGGGGAGCATTTGAAGCGCATGTCGGTGCTTGCCGAATCTGCCGCCCAGCTCTCAAACAGCGGCGACAAAAGCGGCAGCGGCAGCGGTGGGCGCAGCGGCGGTGTTGGTGGCAACATGGATGCTTCACTGGCCTTGGACGCAACGCTCAACGGCTCAATGATGTTGGACCACGAGGGCCACCACCGCAATGGCCAAGTGATGAGCGACGAGGCCGCTGCTCTAGAGACGCAGAGGCGGTGCCTCAACACCACTCTGATGCCAGAATACGCGGTCCCCTACGCCATTCATTTGCTCACCCACCACCCAGACTTCCCCGAGGATTCGTCCGACACCCAGCGCGTGAAAACGGTGGAGAGGCACTTGAAAGCGCTGTTGGAGCCGCTGATTGTGAGTTTGGGGGCCGAAGCCGACAACGTGAGCTTCCTGCTGCAAATGTTTGACATGGTGATGCAGCACGAAGATGCGCTGGACGGCGATGCAGACCGAGTGCTCCTCCTCTGTAGCGTGGGCAAGAAATGCCTCAAGAAAATGATCAAAAACCCCGAAAACGTGAAGCCGTACCCGGGCCACATTTACTTGCCCGTCGCGCTGTACCGCCAGCGAGAGACCAGCAGTAGAGTGACGCCTGCGTCTGTTGATGGAGGCGAGGACGAGAACCTATCGGGCAACTACAACAGCAGCAAGCGCAGCAAGAAGGCACCTCCTGCTGCGAAGCAACCAACAGGCCGCAAATCCTCATCAGCCAGTGGCACGGCGAGCAACAGAGCCCGGAAGCATGTGGGCGAGTCCTGGGAAGCTTCCACGTTGCTGCCGCTGGACTCCCCCTCTGCTGCGCACTCCCCGTTCGAAGAGCCGAGCTGGGGCAGCCCCATTGCGCCGGCGTCGGCCACTACGGTGGTGTCGCGTGCTACGGCCAAGACTACAACAGGAGGCCGCCGGAATTCCAAAGCAGGAGGGGCAATCAACAACGTCAGCAGCGGCAGTGGTAAAAGGAAGAAAAGTGTCGCCAAAAACAGCAGCAAGCGGGCGAGTGTCTCAGACTCGGACCTCAGCAGCTCCGACGAATCGGACCACAGTTACCAATCGAATGGTGGCCGGAAGCGCGGCAGCCGCACCCACGCTGACCACGACGACGACGAAGGACCACCAGAGATGGAAGAGCTATTGGACGTGCGGCCAGCACCATCTTCTACGAAACTGTCGTCGCCGAACGCGTCTCGTCGAGCCCCACCGCGCGCCGCCAACTCGTCGATGGAGTACCTGGTGAAGTGGAGTGGGCGAGGCGTGGAGTCAAGCACCTGGGAGCCGGCCGCGTCCGTCTCAGACCGCACGTTGGTCGCCGATTTTGAGCGCCGCAATCGGCAAATCAACGATGCCGCCGCTGCGACTGCTGCCACCGCCGCTGCAGGCTTAGGCAGCAGTGGTGACAATGACGACAGGGAGGAGGAAGAGGATTCCCAGTCAACCTCGAAAAGTCCTCCTTCGGGGCAAAAGAGGGGATCTTCCTCTTCCTCGAGCACCACTTCTTCTCGAGAGCGAAGAGCGGCAGCTGCTGCTACCGCAGGCCGCAACAATAGTAAGGCAAACCAAAAAGCGAAAATTCAATCACCGGCAGCAAAGGCCACCTCATCTTCCAGGGCAGCGAAGGTGGTTGAACCCGAGACGGCAGGCGCCTCGATGCTATCGGACGATGACGACGATGGTACAACGTCGTCAAGCGCTGTGAGCCAAGGCATGAGCCAGGACCTCGGAGTAGACGAAAACGCACCGCCAGCTGCTTCAGCGAAGGCGGCGCGCTCCGCCAACAAATCAAACCAAAAAGGGCTCTCGGTAAGCAACAGCGCTTCGGCTAACCGCAAAAACAACAGCAGCACTCGCAGCAGCCCTTCCAAATCTCCTTCTTCGTTCTCTTCTTCGAGCAAGAGGGCTTTAACGTCCAAGGCCGCGGTGGCTGCAGCTCAGGCTCCGGCTGCCCACTCCAGCGGCAGCAAAAGGCGCACTACTTTTTCTGCGTCCCCCCAAGTGGTGAAAGCGCCTGCTGCCGAAGCTGCGGTGTCGGAATCCGATGACGAAGAAATAGTGACGCTCAGCCGCCGTCGCCGCCGCCCGGCCGCGGCTTCTGCCAACTAACTTCAATTCACGGAACACCATTGCGCCATAAGAGGGCCCTTTCCGGTTTTGCCGTGGTTGCACAAACCAGGAAGGAAGCGCTTGATCGCAAACTCATGTCAAACATCGAGAATAATGGGATATGTCGCCATGGCCGGGGTTGGCGCTCCGGCCACGACGTGTCAAGACCGGCGCGTCTAGCGTTTCGTTTCTCTTTTTTTCGTGTTTGCAAATGCGCAACCCGCGAATCCCAGAAAGAAAGCTACTACACTTGCGCGAAATGCGCCGCTCTCTTCTCACTTTATGAGGCTAACGAATTATATTTCTAAATCCTGGCTACTGGCTACACCCCAGATCCCCCTACACTTAATTCTTAATTAATACCACACTTACACTGCCATCACATGAGGTATAAGCGCAAAAGCCAAGGGTAGCTGTAGCTGCTATTTCCTACTATCCATTTACTGTTTACTATTCACTATTTAATATTGGCAGTCTGCGGTCCTATGGATATTTGCGTTGGATGAGCTGTGAGCTGGATACTACAGTAGCAGTAACAGTTGCTTGAACGCGCCAGCCAGTAGCAGGATAAATCCCTTGAAATGACTGGCATCGCGGTCTTTCTATTTCATTTCGATACCTCTGCGTAGAAACCCAGCGAACCCCATCGCTCCGCACAGGCATATCTTTCCTGCTTCCTCGCGTCGAGGCGCGTTTACGCCACTTTCTTCGACTTGTCTTTCTTGGCGATGTCGCGCAAGGACTTGTAGTGCTGGATGCCGTTCACCGCTTCCACGTAGTGGCACTCGTGGGTCACCCGCCACGCGGCCAGGGGGAAAGGAGTCGCGTCGTAGTGGTAGAGTCCTTTTGGTTCGAGGTAGGCCTTGAGGGCTGCGGTGGCCTCCTGGGCGTGGTAGCACGGCATATACGAGAACAAGTGGTGCGCCACGTGGGTGCTCCCGATGTGGTGGTGCATCCAGTCAAACGGGCCGTACGGGCGGTCGATGGTGCACAAAGCGCCGCGCACCCAGGTCCACTCGTCTTCGCCGAAGTGAGGCAGGTCGGGCGCGGTGTGCTGCAGCCAAGTGTACAGCACCAGCCACGCGTTGGTCCACATGTACCTGTATTCGAGTGGGTTGGTGGTCGCCAAAAACATTCAGGCAAGACGTGGTGTGAAGGTAAAGATGGTAACTGGAGGAAATCTATCTCTTAAAAAAACAGGCCTTGAAACACAGATTCGACGCTTATTCGAAGAGAGAGAGACGGCGCCACGACTTACGCTGGCCAGTACATCATGCTGATCTTCTTGTGGCCGTACTCGTCGCCGAGCATGTACAGGCCGGCGAGGGTGGCAAGGCAGCCCACGGTGGAGAGGAACACGCGGAAGTCCCACTTGCGGTGGTCGGGGAACAGCTTGGAAGAAGGGCGGAAGTGATCGTGCACCTGGTGTAGTAGCATAAGCCCGGGAGCAGGGGGAAAGGATGAAGAGCAAGGAGGAGACGAGAACAACGGGGAGAAAAGGGAGCCCAGAAGACGCACAAGCGCGCGCGCAAGGCCCGTTAAAAAAAGAAGTGAGAAATAGTTCAACCTCATAATTAGTATGAGGAAGGAGCAGCGCATGCTGCACGCGCTAATGCGCGCACTCGCGTGCATCACAGAGCACAGATGACGAGAAGACCGCGGTAACGGCAACACAACGAAATTTCAAAAGCGAGACAGATAAAACGCACCGTGGTGATTTTCTTGCCCTCAGGAGTGCGGCGAGCACCAGTCGAGTTGAAGATGAGGTACATGGGCCAGCCGAGGACGAGGTGGGTGAACAGTTCCCAGCACGCAAAAGCATCCTCGCCAATCAGGTCTATTCATAAGATGTGGTGTGGAGAAGGATTAAAGACAGAAAAACAGATCAGAGAAGGATTCATGAAAGGAAGGTATTAAAAAGGAAGAGGACAAGAGCTACATGCGCTTGCTCGCTCAGTGTTGAAATAAAGGCGCTGTGGTTCAATGGTGCTCGTCTACGCCACTCCCAGGCGGATGCATAAGGAGCACTCCGATGGAGAATCAGCCAGAAGTACAGAGATTACAGACTTCACCAGACGAAACAAATACACCACTCAGAGCTGCAACAAGGGCGCACAAGCATGAGCTCAAAGTTTTCTCACCGTGCATGCCCTTGAACATGCCCGCGAAGGAGCGGCCAGGCGGCACGTGGGACTCGCCGTCGAGCATGTGGTTGGTCTTGGCGTGGTGCTTGTGGTGCGAGTACTGCCACGAAAAGTACGGCACCAGCAGGAGGCTGTGCAGGGGGTACCCCACAACATCACACAGCAGCTCGTTGTCGGAGAAGCCGCGGTGGCCGCACTCGTGGGCAATCACCCACCAGCCGGTCAGGGCCGTGCCCATCAGGAACCAGTACACGTTCCAGGCCGCGTACTCCGCGAGGCCCAGGTCCGTTGTCGGCAAATAGTTCCAGGCCGCGTAGCCGAGCGCGCCGATCACCAAACCATCCCGGACCACGAGGGAGAGGGAGGTCACGGTGCTGTACTCGAAGCAGTGCGCAGGAATGGCGTCCTTGAGGTCTTTCTTCGTTGGCAACTGCTCCTTGGGGAGAGTCGCGATTTTGCGCAGCGACAGTGGCGCGCGCATTTCGGCTGCCGCCGCGATAGTAGTTCCGTCAGCTGCAAATTAAGGCAGATGAAATCAAATTACGTTGAGCTTGAATCGCTCAAGCCCCCACCACCAACAAACAAACACTATCGCCAACGCATGTGCATTGTAGGTAGCTAAGGCCTCGCGTACGCACTACAACCAAAAATATAGAGGAACTCTCAAATCCAACCCTTTCACGCCCACATCTTGGTCAATATAACGGGCACAAGAAACTGGTTCAGCCAGCGGTCGCACCACTTGCACTCAATTGGACGGCTCAAAAAAGTCAGAGAAAACGTTGAAGGCACGTGAGACCTCGACCTCACCTCCTTTGCCCATGGTTCTTGTCGACGATAACGAAAAGGCCTAGTGAGGGTTCCTACAAGAAAAAAACACCGAATGGCGACAATATTATGAGTGGGCTGTGGTGCACTTTGAGGTGCCGACCGAAGGAGTCCGAGACTGCGGGGCGTGGGTGGCTGACCTTCCAAAGAAGATGACTCTGACGCGTCCGTCACAACTGGATTTTTGACGGAATGAACCAGAAGTGGATTTTGATGACGTATTGTGGAATGTACGACTGAAAAATAATCCGTGTGGTTATGTAAGTACTGTAGAAGCAAAGCAACCAGACAACCATCAGCCATCAGCCATCAGCCAACAGCCATCAGTCACGAACAACTTCAGCTTCAGCCTTCTTCTGCTGTCTCTACAATAGTCTGCCTGTTGATCAACAGCTCCGCAAATCAGTGTTTATGGAATAAGTACCCCTCAAATCGGGTATTTTCCCCGGGACGATGCTCTCGTTACTATAGCGACTAGCGACAAGCTGCTGGCGCATGTGCAGCTCAAGTGCATTCTTTATGTGCCTCTGTGACTGCTGTGTACTTGCCTTTCTTTGTTTTTGGAGGAGTATTAACAATTCTAGACTAGACAAGCGCAAAATGGCCAAACCTAGGCTAAATTTGGTTGTGAGTGCAGCTACTAGTACTAGTAGGTTGGGATTCCCACCGGAAATTCCGCGGGATTCAAACAGGAAGGAAAATTTTAACCAATCAGACGTGATTTCCGCGACCGGGATTTGGCAGTGTTTTTATGACTACAGCACGGACCGCGGAAATACCGCAGAAACACCACGTGAAGTGTTTTTTTGAGACAGGCCCTGAAGGGCCGGAACTAGAAGGCTAACAGGTAGAGAAAGCTAATCAGGCGCAGGCGCACATGCACACATGCCCGAGTGGCCATGGAAGTGGTGATGGCGGTCCAAAGTGATAAGCTCCTCCGTGCTCTGAGTGATTATTTTTTAGACAGGCCACGAAGGGCCGGAATTAGAATGCTAGCAGGTAGAGATAAAAAGCAATGCAGCATAAACTAGACCTACGAAGCTAATCAGTAATCAGGCGCACATTTTGTTAGGGGCCGGAATTAGTTGGTTAACAGGAAACTAATTTTTTAAGATTTTAGCCCCCGCGCGGGGAACAGGGGGAACGGGAATCGGAATCGCAGAACTGGATAGCGGGAATAGGCTTTTGATGTGAAGTACTGCCATTTCAGTTGTACATTCAGTGGCAGTTAGGTGTCCTCTATGATTTTTATTTCGATACAAAGGCAAGCAACATCGGGTCCATCTAATTGAAAACGAGTTAATTCCGAGTCTCCAGTCTCGACGACAACCAAAACCCCCCGAATTTCTTACGTAAACATCATGGTTCTCGTGAAGGCACTGTTTTCTCATCCATAGCCAGCGCGGCGTTCGGAGATCGAACTCCTTGGAATGTGCCGACAGCCCTGTCAAGGCCAACGTCTAAAATATCGCGGCGCGTTGCAAAATTGAGACGCACGGCCGATGGATCTCCGAAAGGACCACCGTCTGTGAATGCGACACCGCCTTCAAGAAAACGTTTAAATGGGGTCTTAGGCAAGCAACTGGTAGCTCCGGGAGATCCATTGTCATTTGCGTTGTCATTACTGTGGTCGGCGAAGCAATCGGCGCAGTCGACCCACGTCAAGTAGCTGGCTTCCGGTCGGGTAAGACGAAGGTTTGGGTCTGCATTCAACAGGGCGACTTCAGCGACATCACGGTTGGCGCGCAAGTACCGCACCAATCGCTGCCGCCACCGCTCCACGCATGCCTGGGTTTCAGGGCCGTACACGGCCAGCGCTGCGGCGTAACCAAATGGTGTTACTTCCGCCGCATCTTTGCCCACCCGCCGGAACGCGCGGCGCAATTTATCACCTGCATGATGAAACGATAAAGATCAATTAAACGTTCAGCGCCGGGAAGTTTTCAAATTATCTTTCTTTAAAAAATGCTAAAATTTAAAATATAACTTGGTTTGAAGAGCACAAGTATTTCCTGACTATTCATTGACCTGGAATTGCTGCCACGGCGATGTCAAGAGAAGCGACATTGAAAGTTTTGGAGGGTGACGTAATCACAGCGAGACGCTCGGCAAGGCCTGGCATTTCTTCACAGAGACTTGCCATACCCACAAATTCAGACTTGAAAGACATTGAAGTAGTGTCAGCGACTTTCCATTCTCCCTTGTCTTCTCTTTCTTGGTCTTCTTCTTCGGGATATTCATCTGTGAGCACCAGGTCTGCCCAAACTTCGTCAGAAAGCAAGGTCACGTCGTGTTCCACGCACAAACTGGCGACTACTTTTAGCTCTTGTCGTGACCACACGCGGCCGGTAGGGTTGTGAGGGCTGCACCACAACAGCACTTTGACGTCTGGTGCTGCGAGGGCTGCGGCGAGCGCAGGTTCGTCGAGTTCATAACGCCATACGCGTGAGTTTGATTCACTGAGAGGCTTCCGTGCGAGTGGAACGCGTACCAGCTCGGCATCACAATTCGAAGGAGCTGCGAGAAATGGCGCATAAATAGGTGTGGTCACGGCTACACTGAGCGGCTCGAGAGCACCGTAGACTCCACGGTCCATAGCGCGCCGAGCTCGAATGACGTGGTTTAGGCCTGGAAGTAAACCTGGGAGCCACCGCAGCATGGATGTGTCGAGCACTTTACCAAAGCCATGCCGCTCGTGTAGTCGAGCCACCATGGCATCGGCAAGAGCAGGAGGGCAATCTGTGTACCCAAAGACCCCTTGATCGAGCACTCCTTGTAGGGCATCTGTCACCTCCTTCGGACAACGGAAGTCCATATCTGCTACCCATAATGGCACCACGTGCTCCGGCCCCACGCCCTCCCCGCCAAATCGAGTCCACTTGCGACTCCATGTCCCATTGCGATTTAGCGTAGCATCCTCTTCCGAGGGAAGAGGAGGGAAGTCGACTCGGCTTGCCAGTCTTTCCTTGGTGATTCGAGGACCACTTCGAAAGGTGCGAGAACCTAGCCAAAATCCCGATGCACGATCACTGATATTATTCAAAATAGCTACCACCCAAAGGCATATCCAAAGGGATTTCATCTAGCCGCAAATGCGATGTCTAGCTAGGCTCCGCTATCTTTGACGCATCAGCTGAAGACCCAAAGACTTACTAATACAGACACATCGTCGTATCTGTATCTTTCTTGCTTTTTTTAGCTTTTTACTTCTTTTTTTTTTTAGCAACCTCCTTTTTTCAGCAAAATCTGCAGCGCGCTTTGTTGCAGCATGTGGTACGTGGTGCGTGCTCGTGTATGTCCGCCCCCATACTAGTACTCATACTGAACTGTAGATATATAGTGCGATATAGTCGAAATAATACTTCCTCCAAACACACAGACACAACATGTAGTAACAGGCAGGTGCATCCTTCAGAATACTACAATAGTAGCTCGAATGAAGAATGAAGAACCATTTTGAACTTTAATCCGCTAACCCGCTATCACCACTTCCATTGCCACACGGAGAAATTTTCCTGATTAGCTTCTCTTTGATAACTGATTTCTTCTCTGGTATACGCTGCTTGGCTTCTTCGTGGCCTTCTTATTCTGGGCCGACGCCAAACTCGAGCGAACACAAACCCAAATGACACAACAAGAGCGACAGGGGCCAATGCTGCGCTTGCGCGCTAGTCAGAACCGCAAAGAGGAAAGTTTTAGGAGAGCAGGAAATTTGTTACTTACAGCAAGAGCTGCACTGGCAGCTGCGCATGAAATATGAGAAGGCCCTCCCCGAATAATTCCTGGTGTGTCTGCAATGAGTTCATTGAACACTCAGTGATCTTCAGAGCGGTGAGGAATACTGCGCACATGCACTTCTTCATTCCACCGCACGTGCCGGTTACTTTCAGGAGGAGCTTGGTTCGAGTAAGTGGCGGAGGGTGAGGGTGACGAGCGGCGTGGTGCTGGGTCACTGGGAGGAGAAGCAGGTGCGAAGGGGCGGAGGTTGCCTCGAGTATTGCTCGTATTTGAAGCCAAGTCGCCGCTTGCTGAAAACATCGGAGTGGAATGAAATGCTGCAGCATTGGAGACGTCTCCTCCACGTCTCTCTATTGATTTAGCACCATCTGCTGCACTGCTTCTACGATAATTGCTGTTGCTGCTATTAGTGCCAGTTGAGCCGCTAATCCATTCATCGAGGCCTGGATCACCTGTCACAGAGTGAAGTGGCAATGACGTAGGATCTGCTGTCTCGATACCAACATTAAACGAAGAATTCAACTGCGTATTCCCCTGATGGTGATTGCTCTTGCTGTTGTTGTGGTCAGCAAAGGAAGAAATGCCCCGCGGTATGCTCCTGCCACGAAGCCCTGTAGCGGCGCTGCCATAATGGTTAGCAACGTCTTCGTTAACTTTACTTGCCCAGCTCGAATCATGAGTGCTTCGGCTACTAATGCTACCAGTCCAAGCAGCATCGCCTGACCAAGGGGCACTCAAACCTACAATAGATGGCAGCTCGTCTTCAATAGTATTCTCACTACTCCAACCGCTGCCAGCTGCAAATTGCTCTCTGTCCTTCAGATAAGCTAACTCTGCGGATATAATACCGTTCTTGCCATTCGTTCTGCTATTGTTGCTGGCTTGGTTCTTGCTGATAGACACTTCAAATTCACTTCGATTACTGCTGCCATCATAGGTGTTCATGTTCTTTGAATGCACTCCTCCTCTACTTCTGTTGTCATTGTCAACACTAACTCCACCTTCGGCATAACTGGAAACATCAAACCCTTCCTTGACGAGAGCGCGACGAAGGCGCTTCAGTTCCGCTGGTTTCAACTTCAAGTGGCTACCCATCGAGCCATCGCCAGCAGGCTCGTCGAAGCTTCCACCTCCCAAGTCTTCATCGGTAGCTGTCGCTAAATCGAGCGGCTCTGCATAGCCTGCAGCTCGCATGGCTGCTTCGTGCCCCAGCAACTTAGCATTTTCCAGAAACCGCTTCAATGGGTCGCCAGTGTTGCCCTTGGCCATTCCTCCATCTCCTCTTCCTTTAAATGAAGGCATTAATGGGCTTGACGAGGATGAGCCCTCTCTAATATCCATCCAAGCTGATCCTTGAGCGCCATCAGCGAAAAATGCAGCTGCTTTAGCTGCACTTGCGCGACGCTTGGTGTCGCTCTCGGTTGCGCTACCACCACTGCCGCTGTGGCTCTCGTTTTCTTTGCCATTGCTCCCGTTCTTAAGTTGAGCATCTTTGTCGCCCATACGTCTGCCAAAACAGCGGCGGCAACAACAATAACCAAATCCGCAATTTGTATTGCAGCGCCGCACGAAACGTGCACTGCAGCGTTGGACCAGAGCATTCAACAACGCTAGCGCAAAGCCTGCGAGAATTATTGTCAATGCACAACCCGTCAAAAACACGCTTAGACTGTTAGCACTCGAGGCACTGCCGTGACCTTGAGCATACATCAGCCACCAGTGCAGTAGTGTAGGTGCGTTACGGCGCTTTTCGGACATTGGTTGGTTCAGGCGCATTGGGAGTACGGTAGCTGGAACTTTAGGCTCCGAGGCAGTTTTCGATGGTGTATCCGAGAGAGTGCTTGAGGCGATACCTGATGTACTCGAGCCAGTGCTAGAGGAATCTGCAGTAATAGAAGTAAGCGGGGCTACTATATTTTCGGCAACACCTGAAGCTGTTGCAGTTTTGGTTGCGCTTGTTGTAGTACTTGTAGTTGTTGTCGTGGCAGATTCCCCCCGACTAGGAGCAGCTGCTGCATCACTGCGCAGTTGTTCCACAAGTTTCAAGTCGAAGCGATTCAGACGCCGCACTGCGCGCCGCTCAGCCAATGATACTCCACAAAGTGCTTGCGTGTGCTTTTCCGCGGCCGTTGCTTGTGGAGGTAATGCTTTTGATGTGGCGGCTGCTGATGCGTCGGCTGCGGCGTCAGCTGCTGTTATGGCGGCCACATCTATGCCACACCAAACAGAGTGATCAAACGTGCTGCTACTGCTGCTGGATACGTCGACTCCTTTTGAATCGTGGCTCAACGCAAGCTGCTGCATGAAGCCTTCGTTATCGCCGAGAGCTTCTGACAACTGAGCCCACACGGACGCCCGGTCCTCAGCTGCAGTGTTTGTATTCACGACCCCACCCTGACTCTGACTATGAGTAGTACGATTGCCACTGCTGTGATTAACGAGAGAGCTGTCTGCTGCCTCTGGTGTGACGAGTGGCAACGATGTGTGCGCAAAGATAACGATGACACCGTGTGCACGAAGGTGCCGCAACGCCTGTTGATAAGTAGCGAACGTCACGTTGTTGACGTTTCCGCCGCTATTGCCGATGCTGTTGCTGCCACCATCACCACTGTTCAAACTGCTCCGTTTGGCGTCACGGCTACGGCCACTGCTGCCACTGCCCGAGTGCGCAAACAAGCGGGTGTAGTGGTTGCTCCACCGCTGCGCAAACGCTACGTAGCCCCCCGGCGGGGCTGCACTCGCGCCGAGGTTGCTCGAGACGTGTGCCCGGCAGTAAGCTTCGTAAGCTACGCGCGCGCGCACCAGAGGATCGCGCAGCACGACGACGTAGCGGCAAGGCCGCGGATGCACGGCGCCGCAGAAACCCCAGAAGCCGTCCACGACTGCTCCATTGGGAGCATCTCCACAAGGAGTGGGATGCATTTTTGTGCCGTCGCCACGAAAGCTGTGCTCGCTCCTAACGACAAGCAATACAGAAAAGGTCAAAGTAGGCGCAACGAAGATATACGCGATTATGAGCTATTTCGTAATTCAAAACGTCCCTAGTAAGAGTGGCAGTGGAGAGGAAGCTTCGAAGAGCATGCCAACTTCAACAAAAAATGCGATTCTACGTACCGGAAACGTGCTAGTAGTAGGGTCTTGTAGAAAGCTTACCTGTAGTAGTCGGCCTCAGTGACGTGGCACAGCCAAGGGTTGCACCGCTCTGAATGCCGTCGGCAAGCTGGATGCGGGTCACGTGTGGACAACTGCAAGGCCTCGTTCCGATGCCGCAACCGCGCCCGAACTTCTTCGTCAAGGCATGTGTCTTCGAGCTCGATGCCAACGCGTACCATGGGTGAACCTGCAGCGATCGTTTCGATGGCTCCGTCGAAAGATAGCCATGTCAGCGCTGTCAAACCCAATGCCGCATACTTCATCTGGCTGCCTCTCGTATAAGCAGACATAAAAGCCTCAATATAAATAATACCGGTGCATATTGAGCCCTTGTGAAATTAAAATGTCATTGCCGCGATTGAAGGATGTTGGTCGAAGCTAAATTAAAATGCTTGCTTAAATGATGACGGAGATCTCCGATAACTGCATTGCGAAGACGAGGGCCCTGTTGATCGCGGAGTTCTAGAAGCGGTTACGTTCGGCGTTCGGGCTACGCTACTTCGTACTCCTAAGCTCTCCTCTGCTATGCTATGCTGGAGCGCTGGAGCACTCAATTTGACCTTGACTTTGAGAAGAAGAGTTTTCTTCCGACGACAAAACGACAAAACATACATACAGACTGACAACTATATTAGGGTTGCTTTTTAAAAAACCTCTGTCGCGTCGTCGCGTCGGTCGTCTCTTTCTTTCTTGCTTGGAAGCTTGGAATACATCCCGCTGTTGGACACTGGTGGCTGCCTCGAAGCTTGAAGCTGGCCTGGGCACCTTATTTGCACAGAAAACTTCTAAATTCCAGATTCATTGCGAACCCTCTGCAACTAGACTGGCCTTTTTTTATTCTTTGCTGAATGATACTTTCCTGAAATGTCGGAGTTTTCTAATTCAGATACAGCTCGATTGCTACTGTTTTACTACCGATAACATTTGCTGTGTTCAGTGCCGTAAACATTATTTAATTGATTATGTATATTCAAGGCATGCAGCGCCCCCATTCATCGTCGCACATCAGTGGGCGCCGCGTGAATAAGAACCGCACTGCTCCTTTACATTTCTCAAATTCAAACTACGACGTCAATCTTTTCTATTCTCAATTGCGCAACCGTGCGAGTACAGCTGCTACTGAGGAAGCAGTCGTAGATACTACAGGACCGCTCTATCAAAATCTTCCTCCAGGGATTCCTCATAGCTCTCGTCCTGGGAGTCCATCCATGTTTATTGTGAGTGCTGGCCGTCGCCGACATAACCATCTCCAGTCTAGCCCAATTTCCACAGTCAAAAAAGCACAACCGCATCGAATTTTCACGGTAGGCAGCGTGGGGCTTATTTCACTAGATTGCCAAAAAAAGAATATTCATAGTTTTGCTGATCTTGTTTAATGTTATGTTCAAATGATTACAGCCTAGCCAAAGCGAAGGTACACGAACAACAAGAGTGGCAACACAGTCACCACCGGGCCTGCAATTTGTGCACAGCGGCATTGTGACTGGGCCACTAGCTGCTGGATCGCCAACACGGCCTTTTACGCCAGCACAAGTCCGCAGACGACAAGCCGTTATCGAAGATGAGCTCAGGTTGGAATGAACGCCGTAATGTTTCTCTGCATCAATTGTAAAATTCTAAACTCGAAGTTTATTTTTTGTAACACGAGCTTTTCATTCCTTGTTGTGCTATCATTGGTACTGCTCGAGTTTGATATATCGGCCATGACTCAGCACTCAGCACTCTTATGTTCTCTTCGGGTCAGAATTGACTTTGGCATGGAGCCGATGAACGCCTGGCGAAAGCGGTTTTGAGATCGCACGAACGCTTGACGTTAGGATGGGGACAATATTCATTTCTATCCTAGGAGAGACAATGTCAAAGCTGCAAAACTATGCAAATCCTCAGCCAGGAGAAAAATTTAAAAACATTGGGTTATTGTTGGTGGCTTTTCTACGGTTTCAACTGTTTGGGTTGGTACTTCCTTGAGGCCTGCGAAAGGACGGATGGCATTTTCAGCCCAAGCCCTAATGTCCCCCTCTTTTCTTGAACGTGCTCTTTCTGCTCTTCGGGCAGGGGCCTGATCTGCATCAGGGTTTTCCAAATAAACAGACATCAGCAATGCAGCGAGAAAAGGGTGCTAGGTTTTCTGGACAGCAACCCCAGCCCCAGACCTCCCACTCCCACACCACAACACATATAACACACCCGACACCCCAACCTCGGACCTCCAAGGAGCAAGGAGGCGGTCTGAGGCAGGAGTGGGAGTGGAGATGATCGAGATGGGGAGGGTGGTGAGTGGAGTGGCGAATAAAAAAAAATCAAGCACAAGCACGAAGGTAGCCGGTAGCCACGGTAGCCGACAGCCGACAGCCGCACTCACAGCTCACAGGCCTCGGCCTCAGGCACTCCGCACTTCCGCACATCGCACATATCGCATTTCCCTTAGCCACAGGGCCAAACTAATCCGTTTAGTTCTAGACGCAACGGGCACTTAAGTACCTGCTCCTACTTATATGGAAGTTAGCAATTAACCAAGATCAAGACTAGGACAGGACCTGCTTTAAAAAAAAAACTCCAAGTCTTCTTGAAGTACGTCTACTTGTTTTTCTGCTCAAGTATTACTCATAGGTCCATAAGTATCGGAACGAAATGAAAACAATTGCACTGTAAACTCTAAAGCAGGTGCATAAACATCAAAAATGGGCGTGAACACGTGGCTATTTGTTCGTGCACGGCTCGAATGGGTGGCAATTTCTTCGCACAGAATTTATGCGAAGGCAGCCTGGGATTGGCAGGATTGGAGCGCGTCAAAGTACTCAGTGCATGCCGACGCATTGTTGTTTGAGGCCTTGAGGCAGTCCATGAAGTGTTGGTTCTGCTCGGTGCACGCCGAGGCAGCAGGAGCTGCTGGGGCCGCCGCAGGAGCAGGGGCACTGCTGCCACCTCCGGAGAAGGAGTCAGCCGCGGCGTTCACCGCCTTGTGCGCGATGGCCGAGCCACCTCCGAAGGCCATGCCCGAAACCATAGTGCCCATCAATCCGGACATCATGCCACCACCTTGCGGGGCGGCTGGGGCAGGTGCTGGGGCAGCCGGGGCGGGCGCGGGAGGTGGCGGAGCACGCGCAGGGGGTGGGGGAGCACGAGCGGTGCTCGCCGGACGAGAAGGTGGCGCCCGGGAAGGAGGCGCGCGAGCAGGAGAAGATCCACCACGAGAGCTATTAAATGCGCGATGCGTGAACAGGCGTAGAGTGCAAAAGAGCGTGTTAGAATTGAGATAGAATTATTCGATTATCATATTCCACGCTCTTTCACACATCAACGCGCCTTGAAAGACTTCTTCACACATCTATCATCAATGGTGAAAAAATGCACGCTACTCCAAGAAGAAGAACAATCTATTATTTTTGTTTAAATGTGATGAAACTGTCGCATCCCTCGGTCGCGGTCGCATGGGGCTTACCGAGGCATTTTCAGAGGTTATCGTGTCGGTTCAATCGTCTAGTCAATGAATGATTCGAGAGTCGAGAGTCGACTGACTGAGCGATTCACAGTCAATTTCGTAAGTTTACGTTCACCGAAGTTTCCCCGAACTGAGACACAGGGTGGAGATTGGGGGAGGAAGGAAAAAAATCCCGAAGAAAGAAGAGTTGTGCCAGGACGTCTCAGCATCCGCCGTGAAGAAATGAGAAGGAAAAAGGTGACGCTTTGGTTGAAATGTGCTGAGGAGCTGATGAAAGGCCTAAGAAGCTAAGAAGATTAAGTAAAGCAACAACTAGAATGCAATCTATCTGACGTTTTGTTCGTAGTTCAAATCTGACTGGGTACAGTAATGACACGTAGTAGCTTTGTTCTTCGGGGATTAGCAATCATAGGGCTTCAAGGGACACTTTCAGCGAATCCAGCTGCACCTGTTGCACTTGATGACACTAAGCGTGATGCCTGTGGTGGTGATCATACACTTTTCGTAGCCATCACGGCTACAACTAATGTAAGCAAGGCTCATCTCGATACCCTTTCAATTGACTTGTTAGGGCACAATCCTTGCGTTGCAATTGCGCATTCAACTACGGCATTTGTAGAAGATATAGCAAAAGCAAAGTCAAACCCGAACGGCTGAGCAGGTGCTGCTGTCATTGTGGTTGTTGAGCCAGAAGCCGTTGTGTTGGCAGGAATGCTGCAATCAATCGATCTATCACATTTATGTACTAGTGATGCCAGTGACAACTCATCGTCGACTGGGCCGAGCGTGGATGTCTCGGAAAGAAAGTTGACAGGCAAGGTGAAAAATATACCCGAAAAGAAAAGTAAAATAAAAAGACATGACTCTAATTCAGCACTGCAGGCAACTTCTGATGTTGACAGTGTCGCTGCAGCTGTAAACGCAGTCACAACCACGCGACTACTAACACGGCTAAAAATTGTTGTCATTGACCGGGAGCCCTTGTTTGAAGTTTTGGAGTCCTTGACGACTCAATCGCGCATACTTAATGCCACAGTATATGGAATGGAACTCCGACGCAAAATTGAGTATATTCAGTATGCATATGGACAACTATTCGACGTTTTTAGCCGCCCGTCATCATGTATTGGTTCTTTGCATGACCGAAAACATGATATCAGGTCTCCGAGTAACAGCAGTGTTCAGGCGTTCAAGATATCAAAAACTTCCACTTCAATTTCTAACATGCTTTACTTTGAATCAAATAATGTTCGCATTTACAACTTCTGTGATGCGTTTTATTCAAAGAAGCAAATTCTTAGATTAAAGCGTCGACTTATTGGTACCATTGGGTTTCTTCCGCCTCGACACTTTAAAACCGAAAAATTACATGTGTCCGCTTCCTTTGAATCGGGCAATTACTACGCTGAGGAAATTAATGTCCCGTTGTTGCAGTATTTTACTCTCAATGGTGGCAACAGTACTATTCGAAGCGTCTTCCCTGAGTTCGGATTGGCGCCCTACAACAGTACCTCTTTCAAGCATTTGTACAATCACTGGGACTCACTATTGAACACTTCCTCGGAATGTAAGTCGTCATACCCTCCTTTCGCCAAGCAGGAGGAGCACAGTTCATGGTGGATAGACGACACCAAGCGAGACGAAGCTCTCATCGCTTTAGGTGATCTTGGTGGTTCCCTATCGTGGACTGGGCCGGCCAGCTAACTGTAGCGGTATTGGTCCTAGGAATGTATCGTGTGTTTGATGGCACTTGGCCTTCTCACCAAAGGTTTTTGTATGATCCGATTCGATTCGATCCGACGACAAAATATCTCGACGTCTTCACGTGCATAGACACGCATAAAGTCCCAGCTGGTATGCTGAAACCTGCAGCGAGCTTTGTGGCTCCGCCCACGTTGAGCATGTTTCAAAGGTTTGACCACTGCTTTAAGAATGTGGAAAGATGGGCCAAAGAGCATTGGAACACGACTGCGTATGACGTCTACATACGCATAAGGCCGGATGTGGAGTTTGCGTATGTGTTGCCATGGCCTTTGCCAAGTCAAGGAAGTCCTTTGTACGGTGATGTCCATGCTACTATTTACCTAGGTAACATTCGAGCATATCCGTGGGCTGATAACGTGACGTTGGCTATGATTGAAAGGGATGTTACGTATGTTGAATTGCTGCGGTCTAGTGGACACTGCCCAAGAATAAATACAGTAAAGTGATGATACGACCTAGATTGAATGATCCTTGCGTTGAAATGGGAGACCACGTCGCTATCATTCGAGGACATCAAGTGGCTGAGCATTTTTTTAGTCTGAATTCGTCTCAAACCGAGCTTAGAAATGGTCAAGTGCGCGACAGTCGACCGAGTAATAGTGTTCAAAAAAAGAATCAGTGTAGCGCAATGTGGCAGACTTGGGCTAACGAAGTCACCTTAAGCCATCGGATACTCGTAAATGCAGGAGCTACCATTGCTCCTTATGACTTCGGAGGCTACTTTCTGGCCCCCATGAGAAAGGAGCCGATGAGTTGTACCAATAGGGCAACGGGGTCTTTGAGGTCGTGCGCTTCAGAGACGTGGCTCAGCTTTCTGAACGAAACCTATTATGATTCCATGAAAGCGCGCGGCATGAAGTTAAATTGTCTATTTGGTAAGCAGCGGCCGGAGCACCCCATATGATGACGTAATAACGGCTATGCCAGTATATTCGGTGTGAAATGATGACTGGCTGACAAAAAGAGTCATGAGTCATGAGTCCGTTGGAAACTTGAAGAGCTAAAAGGTTCACGTAACCAAAGGTCTTTATCTTATATGCTCCATTGGAAACCTGCAGTACCAACATTACAAGACCGAGATGTTTCTGTTACATGATATTCGTGTGTGCCTGAACTGTTAAGCTCTTGAGAGGTCTTCCCCTCTTGGCGTGGCCCGCTACCGCTACCACTCAAATTAATTAGAGATTAATTATGAAGAGCACACCAAGGTCCACTTTATTGTCTGATAGTGGTAAACAAGGGGAGCTCTGGGATCATTGACATTACAACGAAGGTAAAATAGGCCACTAAGATACCTGAAGTGTGGGGATCTTCGATCTTGGAGACGCCCCAATAGCCAACAGCCAACAAGGAGAAAGCACGTGATTTGATATGCCCACCTTATTGACCTCATACCGAAACCTCTTTAGCAATTCACTAGAGGAAATAAAAATGAGTTGAGTTGCCGACTACCGACTATCGAGCTATAACCGCATCTACTTTTCATTATGCCATTCATTCCCAGATGTTGGCGCTCTGCTCAGCCTAGGAACACGTACGTCGTAATGTATACTAACAGGGTTCATCAGTCAAATCTAATTAAGTTCATGGCTCCCCGGAAAAATTGAGGTGCTTCCTTGGTGGGTCGCGGGGTTGGGGAGTGCAATAATTCTCTTTGGAGCTCGTCAGCAGCGCCATCTCATGCGCATTTCTCACTCTCCACTCATTTTGATGCTTGTGGAGAAGCATAGAAAAGAGGGTAGAAGCGGGAAATGCATGGCAGAAATGTTTCGCTGCGTCATTTTGCTTTCAAAGACTCAAAAATAATCATGCACGCCAACCGTTGAGTAAGTGACCAGAGTCGCGCGCATGACAGAGACGGGCTGAGGGTTACTCAATCAAGTCCCTCCCGCCGCTTCTCTATCCCCACGCGCTTCTCTGGTTGCCTAGCCTCAGCAGCCCGCTTCTGCAGGCGCTGCGTCTTCCACCGCGCGGGTGGCGGTGCCCTTGTGGACCACACGAACCAGTTCTTCTGCAGAGGTTGGATGCACGCCCACGCTGCCTCGCAACTGTTGCCACGTCAGTGGGGCTCGCCCGCTCATCGCCACTGCAAAGCCTTGAATGACTTCTCCTGCATGAGGACCCACGTAGTGCACTCCCACAACAACATCCCTTGCTTGCTTGTCACCATCTTCGTTGTTATTATTGTCGTCCTCATCACCATCATCAAATTCAGTGTCACTGTTGCCATTATCCCCGTCCTTGGCAACACCATTGTCGTGCATTACTACCACTTTCACGTAGCCTTCTGCGTCTGCTCCTGCAGTGTGACCTGCTTCAAGAGGCAAACTGGCCTCTAGTGGCGTAAACGACAAATGGTGCACTCGTACGGACCACCGTGGAGGCTGCTCCTTTATGACTCCTTGATCTTTGACTTTTAAGGATTCGTTGTCGTTGGCAGCGTCACACTTGACCAAGGCCGCTTCTTCGGAGAGACCCACGCAAGCGTATTCGAGCGGGGTAAATACGGCGGTGGCCACACTCTCAAAGGGAATGAGCGTGCCTGTAGCACGGTCTAGCATCGGAGCATTGTGGCCTTCTACACTACTGCTGCTTGGTCGCTTTTTGCTTGCTCCAAAGAGGCGCCTCGCGAGCTTCTGGCCCTGGAGCACGGCTACAGGGGTGAGTTGAGGCGTGCCTTGGGCCACGTCACCGATCGCAAACCTGACAAAATGAACACACAAAGCAAATTATGAAGGGACGCCATTAAACGCATTCATACTGCATGTCAGTACTATTCCATGTCGGGTTGAATGAAAAGTGCTTCAATTAGAGGCATGCAGGCTGTGGTATGGGCTTGGTAACAAAGAAATGAACAGATAATGAACAAGGGTACTTCAAACATGTTCCTTTTCTTTTTTTTCTTACTTAGCTCCTTACACTTTCGGGTTAGCAGTAGCGGCAGTGCCTGGCGGCCCCACTAACACGACATCCCCGCTGCTTGCACCACCCTTCGGCGCCGCGGCTCCTTTCGACTTACTGCTCCCCGTAGTGCTTACCCCTGCTGCTGGCAAGTTTAAGCCGGTCGTGTCCGCCGCACGCCCCACCGCCGCGAGAACTAAGTCAAACTGCTCTTCTTCTGGTGGTTGCTGTCCAGAACTCCATTGCACACGAAATTCACCGTCCTTGGAAGTGCTTGCTAGGTCTTCGTCGATGGCTTTTTCTTTTTGACTGCTACTGGCGTCTTGGGCGGGTAATGTTTGTTTGATGCACTTTGGTGTCCCCTGCACTAGCCTCACCCTAAATGACCGAGGAAAAGAGATACAGAGACACATATACTGATTAAGAAATGGGAAATCAGAAGAGAACTACAATGCACGTAGAACTTTTTCTTAAGCTTCCAACTTCCCACGCCATCTCTGCCTTTTTTTACACTTACAGCCTTGTCACCTTTGGGAAGAATCCCTTTCACCCTTTCACTCGCGCTCATGCAACAAGACTTCCATGTCTCACCCTTCAGCTTCGAGCCCTGCTGATACTCTCGCCACGCAGTCTCGGTCAAAGCCACGCAGGAGCTCCGACCGGTACAGCACGGTGACGTCACAACCCAGCCCCGCCAGCAACCCGCCGCATTCCAAGGCCACGTAGCCGCCACCCACCACGCAGACCTTCGGTTTACGGTCCCCACGAGCAACCACGCGCTGCGCTGCAGTGTTGTGAGCCGACACCAGGCTAGGCAAACCAAAGAGGTCGTCTGAAGACACGGCCAATCCGCCGCCCTCGCACTGTAGTGGTGACGGCCGCCCACCCACCGCCACTACGAAGGCGCCTGCCGTGAGTTGCGTTCTTGACTTCGCTTCACCTGAAGTTGAGCTCCCTGCTGATGCTGCACTGGCTGCTTGTACAAGCTCAATGGTGTTCTGCGAGGGTAGCACAGGATTAAATGGAAAGAAAAAGAAGAGATGAGTAAAGCGTGGTAATTATTCGAACATGCAACTCAAGAGTGGAAGAACAGAGTCGAGGATCAGCTCTAGGATATTGGGCGCATTTCCCAGACTGCAGGGCATAGAAGAAAATTAGTAGCAATTGATGAACCCACCTCATCCACAAAGCGGCCTAGGTCGTTGATGTATTCAACTTGCTCTGAGCGCAAGCTTGCGCCATACTTGAAGTTTAACATTTTGATGTGCCCCTGCACTGCAGCCGACAACACCGGCCATCGATGTGCCCATGTCACATCACGTGGTAGCGACTCCTCCTCCTCCAGCGAAAGCACATCAATCTTCTGAACTCCATCTGCGCTAGCTTTCGCTGCTGCTGTTGCTGGCATCCAACCAAATGCAGCTGCTTCGTTCAACTTTGTGCTCAGCTTGGCAGCATGGTGCATGAGCTTCTTCGGAATGCAGCCGACGTTCACGCATGTGCCTCCAAGTCCCCAGACACTACCATGCGGGCTTGCTTTCACGTAATCCAATACGCAAACTTTAGCGCCCAAGCGTGCTGCCTCCCGTGCACAAGCCAACCCACCGCTGCCGCCGCCAATTACAACCAAATCGAAGTGCGTACAGTCAGAAGCCCCACCGCGGATCTCGAGAGCTACCGTCAGCGACCTTCTAGGAAGCGCTCTAGACGGGCCTAGCCATCTAGCCTTCGCTAGCGGCGTCGAGAGCAGTAGCCCAGTAAGCCGAAGCCATAGCATCATCCTCAAATGTTTTTGATTTTTCGTTCAGTAAATGAATGTTGGCGTGACGTTGTTGACGCGAACTGCGAGACAGAACAGCAACCGGTAATCACTTCTTTTTGAGACAGGCCCCGAGAAGGCCCGGAATCAGAAAGCTAACAGGTGAAGAAGAAAAGCAAAGCAGCGCAAGCACTTTTTCACCTGAACATTTTCTCTGCAGCACTTTTTCTCGACAGTAGAGTCATCCTCTGTGGTAATAGGTAATAATAAGAAGGAAGAACTGCCGAAGCCGCCGCTTGTTGCCGCCTAGCTAGCTTTCACTGAAAGAGCTGAACAGAAAGGAATGTCATGACTGTTCAATGACGACTGCGATGAAAGTGCTAAAAACTAAACGAGTGCTCTACCAGGAGCTAGATTGGAGGCACTTTAACTTATTTTGCTCTCGCAGATAGCTTGCATCAGGGTGTAGCGATGGCTCTAGTTAGGGGATTAGCAATCATAGGGCTTCTAGCGAGCCATTCGGCCACGCCTACAATAGTTGATGACGCTAAACGCAATGCCTGCGGTGGGGATCATACACTTTTCGTAGCCATCACTGCTACAACTAATGTAAGCAAGGCTCATCTCGATACCCTTTCAATTGACTTGTTAGGGCGCAATCCTTGCGTGGTAATTGCGCATTCAACTACGGCATTTGTAGAAGATATAGCCAAAGCAAAGTCAAATCCGAACGGTTGGGCAGGCGCTGCAGCTATCGTGGTTGTTGAGCCAGAAGCCGTTGTATTAGCTGGAATGCTGCAATCAATAGATCTATCGCATTTATGTACAAGTGATATCCCAAATTCATCAGCTGAAGTGGAAGATGATGAATTAAGCTGGTTTGTCTCGGAAAGAAAGTTGACAGGCAAAGTAAAAAGTATACCCGACTTGAAACGCAAAGTAAAGGGACAGAAGCACGACATTCATTCTGCTTCTACAGCAGTTGATATTCCTGAAGGCATTGTAGCCGCGCCCCAACGATTGACACGTCTAAAATGTATTGTAATTGATCGCGAGCCATTGTTTGAAGTTTTGGCTTCATCTGTGGCTCAATCGCGCGTGCTTCATGCCACCGTATTTGGAACGGAGCTCCGTCATAAGATAGAGTACACTCATTATGCATATCGGCAAGTGGTCGACGTCTTCAGCCGCTCAACATCGTGTATTGAACCTGTGCCTGACCGGAAAGATAGTACTGCTAGTAGTACGTCTCGAAGCAGAAGCAGCATTAAGTCATTTGAAATATCGGAGAATTCCAACGCTCAGTTCAGCGTACTTGAAGTTGAAACAAAAGATGTTCTTCGTCTTACTTTCTGTGATGCGTTTTGCTTGCAGAGTCAGTTCCAACGCCTACGCCGTCGAGTGATTTCTTTTATGGGGCTTCTGCAAGCGCATGATTCTAGCATTGCAACATTACATGCAAGCGCTTCAATTGAGATAGATGACTACAATTCTAGAGTTATGCTGGAACTCGAAAAGAATGAAAAAAATGTCCCATCCATGCAGTGCTTTACATCGGGCGATGGCAATAGTACTATTCGAGGTGTCTTCCCTGAATTAGGACTCGCGCCTTATGATAGCGACTCCTTCAAGCATTTGTACAACCATTGGGATACTTTGTTGGATGCTTCTTCCGAATGCATATCGCCGAACAATTCTTTCTCCAAGCAGGAGGAACACAATTCATGGTGGATTGATGACGTCAAGCGAGACGAAGCTCTTGATGCTTTAGGTGATCTTGGTGGTTCCCTATCGTGGACTGGGCCCGGCCAGCTATCAGTAGCGGTGTTAGTCGTGGGAAGTTATCGTGTGTTTGATGGCACTTGGCCTTCTCACCAAAGGTTTTTGTATGATCCGATTCGATTCGATCCGACGACAAAATATCTCGACGTCTTCACGTGCATAGACACGCATAAAATCCCAGCTGGTATGCTGAAGCCTGCTGCGAGCTTTGTGGCTCCGCCCACGTTGAGCATGTTTCAAAGGTTTGACCACTGCTTTAAGAATGTGGAAAGATGGGCCAAAGAGCATTGGAACGCGACTGCGTATGACGTCTACATACGCATAAGGCCGGATGTGGAGTTTGCGTATGCGTTGCCATGGCCTTTGCCAAGTCAAGGAAGTTCCTTGTACGGTGATGTCCATGCTTCCATATACCTGGGTAATATTCGAGCATATCCGTGGGCTGATAACGTGACATTGGCCATGATAGGGCGGGGTCATCCGTTTGCAGAGTTGCTGCATTCTAATGGTCACTGTCCTCAAAACAAGAATACCGTAGTAATGGTACAATCACGATTGAATGATCCTTGCGTTGAAATTGGAGACAACGTCGCTATCATTCGAGGATATCTAGTTGCCCAGCAATACTTTTGCTTGAACTCATCTCGCTCTGAGCGTAGACATGGTCAAGTGCGTGACAGGCGGCCAACTAGCAACGACCTCATAGACAACCAGTGCAGCACAAAGTGGCAAAGTTGGTCGAATGAAGCCGTTGTGAGCCATCGGGTTCTTGTTAATGCAGGGGCTACCATTGCGCCATACGACTTCGGAGGCTATTTCCTGGCCCCCATGAGAAAAGAGCCGATGAGTTGTACCAATAAAGCAACAGGTTCTTTAAAGTCATGCGCTTCAAAGACGTATCTCAGCAATTTGAACCTTGATTATTATGACTCTTTGAAAGCACGCGGCATAAAATTAAATTGTATTTTCGGCAAACAGGCGAAGATTATTCAACGGAATGATACAGAAGTGAACGGCAATTCAAGCATACCGGGTGTGAAATGGCATCTTGACATCTTGTTCACAAATCTAACTGATCAGTGGGCTCGCAGTATATTTGTCGTCACACCTCCGTCACCACATCACTTCCACAAGTCTGATTCGCTAGTTGAATGTACAATTATTATTATTTTTTTTTAACTATCAGAGTCGAAATTTCTGTAGTGGGCTGGCCAAATCCAATGTATGCTCATGCGCCAGTCCGCAGGCTTTGATTCCTCAACGATTTACACACCCTTGGCCAATAGGCTGCCCGCGGATGACTTGGAGTAGAATTTTGGAAAGACGCGACATATATCTCCTATTGCTTAGAACAACGATCTTTCTTCGGCTTTGGGAAAGTTGATAGAAAACTGCCCTGCGATCTGTACAGTACTAATCTGGAACTTAAAAACCGATCGGGGAATAGCAAAGTCATATTGAGTTATCAGAGTGTCTTCTGTCTTACATATGCATGCCGATATGCATATGTACATCTGGCAATTATGTATAGGGGTCCGTTGCGACAAGTAGTTCCGGTCTTTGTCTATGTTATGTTGTGTTGGATTTATTAATGATGGAAAGAAATATAAATTTTTCAAATTTTATGCAGTATATCGGGCACAACCCAAGTTCCAACTTAATTGAAATGCGGAGTTGTCTTACAATACACGAAATATCTCAGGTCAGGTGAAGTATCGACCGCAACTGAATCGAGTCGAGTCGAGGAATGTCCGCTTTCGGTTTAGGGGCGATTCGTTTCAGCAATCTAATTCCAATATTCATTACCGATTATCCGCATACACAAGACTCGAAGACTCATGATACTTTACCGCCTCCATCTCCGTAGCTGCCTGTGCTGTGCTATGCGCTATACTGCATACTACTAATAATAATAAATTCTGAGAATTCAGAATGTATTACCCAGGAAGTTATCACCTTTATATCCTCTAGGAGCTTCAGCTCCGTAGGAGGAGTATACAAGATTTAATTGTCCGTCCGTCCGTCCGTCAGCAATTCTGATCTCCAGAATTTGGATTCGTTGGAATTCTTTTTTCAAGAGTTCATCCGATCGTCCGAAGGTTACGAAGCTTTCGTCTCGAACGCTTCGAGTTCTACGCTAACTTTGCGAAGCTAAAGAGAAGGTTGCGAAGCTTTCGACTCCAACGCTTCGAGGTCTACGCGAACTTTGCGAGGCTCTCAACTCTAATGTGTGTGAAATTCGTGGTTGCGAAGCATTCGTTTCAAACGCTCCGAGGCGTACGCTAACTTTGCGAAGCTCTCAACTCTAATAAGAAATTTCACAGAGTGCAATTCGGAACGCTTCGAGTCTACGTGATCCATGAGGAGTTCTCAGCTCTAAATTTTACAAGTGTGAAGGTTGCGAAGCTTTAGTCTCAAACGCTCCGAAAGAGCTCTTCGTTTCGAACTCTTCGTAGACTACACGAACTCGCGAAGCTTTCAACTCTAATTACATTTCCCGGTGTGCAGTTCATACAGGACTGCACTACGACCAAGCGCCTCTGATGTTGCCTCTCCATCTCCACATTTTCAGTGGAGTCAATCGTGTCTGACCATTTGGAGAACTCAGAATTCCTCTGCTGCACACATTTCCAGCTCCCAAGTCATCTTCCTCATCATTCGAAATACGACACTCAAATGACCCAAATACTCCTAGAGGAATACATCTTTATTGTCAATTTGTCAAATTGTGAAATTGTTTCACGGTCAGATATACTTACGAATTATCGCATGTTGTAGATTGCACATGTATTGAAGATCAAGTAGAGTTGCGGAATACGTAGCAGACGATGACAATTCTCTTGCAGTCTTCAGTCCCTCGTGACCGTTCTTCGAGTCGGAATGTGATGGTCTTAGTTCAGACCTATGGTGTCTCCAGATCTCATTTGAACTACCTGCATCGACGTTACACGGCATCGATCATGCTTCAGACATCGTTGGTTC
>Ga0307931_1000183_pt1 | contig 36164 bp, 36 predicted proteins | sample OrgLakmetageno47_FD_201816 | JGI IMG/M metagenome (GOLD analysis project Ga0307931, IMG submission 201816) | Saline water microbial communities from Organic Lake, Antarctica - #47 | ecosystem: Environmental > Aquatic > Non-marine Saline and Alkaline > Saline | place: Antarctica: Organic Lake...
CAATCAGAATGATTTGAATCAGCCAGGCAATTAGCCAGAACAGCATCCTTCCCTTAGTCATTAGCGGCCACCCCAAGTCTTGTTGCGACGCTGGATTGCATCATCCGTCTATCCGCCAGCGTGAATAAAAAGGCATGAAGCTCTGGGGAAGATTCCTGCTGGGCGCTTACCGACTTTGGAGGAATCACGCACGCAATATCGTTGTAGACAGCAAGCAACGGACCGTTAGATCTGAACGACCAAACCAGTCCATTTTTAAGTTGGATTTCATAGGTGAAAGCTAATGAAACGACTTGCTCTATGATTTTGGCAATTGCACTAAAGAACTCAGCAATAACAATTTTTTGAGAGTGCCACTCCTGGCACTTCGCCGAATAGATCTTCCGTATACGCAACAGCAAATACGCGAACAAGGTGTCGCCTTCACCGGACAATGACGGCAATTTATCGGAGATAACTTCTACCGCCCGCATTAGGATTTTCTCAATGCTTGGAAACAGGATTTTTGTTTCCGCAATGAATTGCGTGCAGCCGGACTCAGCTACGGCTCTTTTGTACATGCTCTTGTGGAGCTCGGAATACGCGGGCATCAGACTAATTCCTGGTCCTTGAGCCAGGTCTGGTCCTCAAGTGCTATATCAATCGTGCTCGTAATGATGGGGATACGGCCCTTAAAGACCTTCCCCCCCGAAATTGAAGCGATGAATTCAAGGTTAGGAAGGTTGCCAAGCATGCTGCCCGGGAACAGGGGCATCTCAGCTTCGATAAGACGCTCACCGTAGCCGCCGGAAAAGCTGGTCGGGTTCGAATCATCGATGGCAGTGGTGTTTTGCGTATGCATGATCTGGCGGATAATCGTATCGCCCATCGGTGTTGTGATAAATTCTTGGGTCAAATCATCCTTGGTTCGCAGGCCAATCAAGTTGTTGGCGTTACCAATTACCTGGCGGGCTTTCGACTCATCGCCCAGGCGGGCGGTGAAGTCCGGAAACGTTTGCGAGGCGATACATACACGGAAGCCGGCGCCACGACCTTTGTTCATAAGCGATATAAGAGGTTTGTTAATGACTTCAGCAGCTTCGTCGACAAGAACGTTAACGGGAGTGTTGTCGACGCCGTAGTTGTACCGGTCACCGGCGACCGCGGTTAGGTCCGCCAGCATGATTGAACCGATCGCGCTGCCAACGGTGGAGTCAGACAAGCTATCAAGCGCGATGTAGACCACCTGCCCGGAGTTGATCATCCGCGCAGAGTCGGTGATGGGGCGCAGGTCGTGGATGTCCTCTTCGTCGGGCGAAAGTAGGTCGCCGAGTTCGCCGGATGTCAGCTGGTTCAGGATAGGCTCGAGTGACGCCACCATCTTCCCAAAGTGGGCCTTGTCGTGCTCAAACATTCGGGACAGGCCATCAAGCGACTGCTTCGGGTGATGTTCCTGCACATTGTTTTTGTAAAAGCTCACCAGTATGCGGGTTTCCGCTTCCCCGTCCTTGGCTTTCTGGAGCTTTGAGGCCAAAGCGGCCCGCCAATCTGTTACACAGTCATCAAAGTGGTTAGAAAGAGCACGAGCAAGCAGCTTTGCAGGACCACCCTCGATGTATCGACGCAATCTTTTGAAATTAGGACGAGTGCCGGTATCAATAAGGCCTTGAACGATGTTGTTGATTGCCATCCATGAGAACTGAGCAAAAGGGTCAGTGTCCGCGTCGGACGTAATCAGGTCTTTAATGCGGCTGGCCAGCTCCGTCGACCGGTTCCAGTTTTTGAGCGGATCTATCCGGACGGAAAGGCTTGGATAGGCGGGGTTAAAATTCATGAATGCTTCAGGGCGCCCGGCAATGACGCAGGCCCTAAAAGCGTTTAACATCAACTCTTTATCACCTTTCGGATCTATTATAAGTACGGTTTCACCGCGCATAATCGCTTGTGCGTTGATCAGGTCAAATAGACGTGTCTTACCGCTTCCCGTGGTGCCAAACACGATTGTGTGCCCATTTAGATGTTCCAGAGGAAGGCCAATTTCTACTTCGTTTGGCTCGACACCATGGATCCATGGCTTGCCCATCATTTTGTGGGCCTTCTCCTTACCAAATTTATGTTGCACCTGCTTTTCAATATCACCTTGCATTGAGCGCTTGTTAATTTCGTACACTCGCTGGGCATGGGTCTGGCCCCATTCAAAGCCAAATCCTAACCACAGCTGCTCGCGATAGCCTTTTTTGGGGTGGTCCACTTTCTTTTTGAGCTCTCCAAGGTCCATAAAAGAAAGCTCTTGTCCGCAGAGGTTGTTCTTTATTTTGCGGTGACTGACGGCTTTAACCGCCTGCCAACCCGTCATGCCGACGGCGAAGGTGGCTACGTAATAAAATGGCCCGGCCGGCAGTGCCCCAAAGTAGGCGATTAAGCTGCATGCAACGGCACTGCCGCCCCACGTTAGCGATGAGTAACCCTCGTAAGATGGGCGCCATGGCATTTCATAGTCGGGATTAGACATGATCACTGTCTCGCTGGAATGGGATGAACATGAAGGTTTCTTTGTTGATTTCTTTCATCTGAGTAGACTCAGCCAGAAAACCTGTCATCAGAGCTGAGTGAGAAACGCTGGGGTTCACTGACTCCCTGAACCATTCGACGACTTGTAGCTGGTTCGCCCATACGCCCGCCTCATCGTTGATGGTTTCTACATCAGGTATGGTTTTCTGGAAACACTCAATTAACTGCGTTACCGCCGTTTTACCGGCTGAAGTCCCAGCGGTCTTTTTGGGCCCTGCCGGCATAGGTGGCGGTGTGTCTTTAACAGGTTTCTTCCGCGAGGCTGGTTTTTTAGCAGCGGTTTTGAGGGGTTTGGGGGTGGCCTTTGGTGCAGCTGGAGCTTTCTCACGCTCTGCAACGGGGTCAGCCTTCATTGCAGTCGCTTCTGGGTCGGGCTGAGCCCCTTTTTTTGATTTTATGAGACGCGATTTCGCGGGGGTCTTCGGTTCGGTAGGGCGTGGAGTGGTCACCTCGTCTTCGTTGGACGCGGACGCTTTTTCGGGTGTTGTTTGCTTAGCCGGCGTTTTGTTTGTCTTTGGAACGGATGCAACGGGTTTCGTGGGATTCCCGGTTGCGACTGTGTTTGTGTTCTTCGGCTCATCGACGACCAGGCCGGCAAGGGATCGTGCAAGATCCCCTCTGATCATCAGCACAGACTGAATCTGGCCTCGAACCTTCACTTTGTGGACCGCTTTATTGGGCGTCATCGGATCGAAGTGCAGCAAGCTCTTTATCAAGTTCAGTTTGTTTGTCTTTGCATCGCCGTAGCAGTCCATCCCGTTGGGATAGGGCAAGAGCATGTCGCCGTCCTGGAAAATGGCTTTGGAGCCTTTGCCTGGAATAAAGCACTCGCGCAGCACAACACCCATCTCTCCGTAGTTTTCAAGCCACGACAGATCGACGGGTGCCTTTTCCTTCGTGTCTGTCACAGACGCCTTGCGCGGAGCAGGACGTTCGATGGGTGCAGGCTTCGGCTTTGTAGCTGGGGAATCGATGATCGGGGGAGTGCCAGCTTCATCGTGCGGCTCTACGGGAGTGTCTGCAGCATCCGGTGCAGACTCATCCTCTGCAATGACGGGAAGGTTGACGCCCTTTTTGGCCATTTTATCTTTGAACTTCGTGTTTTCATTCTTCCGCTCGTCCTGGGCTTTACCTTTCTCTTCGAGCATGGCTTCTTCACGGGCGACAATCTGGGTTTCACCAAGGTACGCTTTAACAGGAGCGGGATGCGGGCCATCAAACAGCACATCCAGCCCATTTACTTCAACAACCAGGATACGCTCTAACTTCCCACCTTTTTCAAGCGCTTCCGGTGCAATGGTTAGGTAGTAACTATTATTACCATCTTCGGTTTCGTGAGTTTTAATCACGTCGTAGTCGGCAAGCGACTCTGCTATTGAGCTTTTACTCTTCGGTATCCCTCGAGCGCCATCACGGTCGAGCATCCTCACGATGTCAGGTACAGCCTTATTCCAGTCGAGGAAAACGCCGCGACTGGTCACCCATAGCGGCTGCCCGGTCTTGTTTGCTTGCCATTGATCGTCTTCGATTAAACGTTTAATGGCATCGAGAATATATTTGGGCACCGGTACGGCCAGGGATTCGTCACCATCAGCAATACGTTGTCCTTTAATGTCTTGGGAAACACTTAATTGGTCAGCCTCCATTACCAGGTCATACATCACGCGGGCAGAGCCTTTAGGCCGACTACCGGAGATCGTCTCGTGAATAGCGGAAATGATTTTCGGATCGCCTTCGTTCAACCATGAGAAGACGGTGTTGGGTACCACACGCATCGTCAGAAGGTGTGAAAAGCGTTCATGGACTTTGTGCTCACGGTTTTTCCGCCAGCCCACGAAATATCGCTCCAGTTTATTGGCGCCCAGAAATTCATGAAGGTTCTGAGTGTAAACATCCCAGGTTAGTCGGCCGTGTATGTCGGTTACAGAAAGGTCGTAGGCAGCTTTTCCAATGTCGTGTGTAAGCCCGGCCACAAACACAGCCAGCCGCCAGCGGGGCTCAAGAACCTTCCGGCGCTCCCCCGTCTCATGGCCATCGATAATGCGTGAATGAAACCGGCGGGTTGAGACAAGGGCGACCTCAAGGCCGTGCCGGAGCATGCCGCCAGCGCCCCGATGATGATGTGACTTGGATGCCGGGAGTAGATGAACGAATGCCGCAAAGGATTCAAGCAGCGGCGGGATCATCCGGTCGTAGTCCTTGGCGGACAACGCAAGTTCGTGCCGGATCTGGCGGATCAGCTTTTCCTGGGTGTCGAGGAGCTGTTGTGGCGTGGCCGCCGGCAAACCTTCGTGAAACGGCGGATATCGTGGAATGTCGCCCATGGCTGCCAACCCGCCCGGCTCAAACTTGAGCGAGTGGGGTTTACGAGCGCTTGCAGGGCGCGAGGAGAATAGAGACGTTAGCCATTTTATCATGGCGTAATGATATTAGACCGAGCGGGCGGGATAGCCCTGAAACCCCTCCGAAATCTACTATGTTTCAGATCAACCGATGATTTTTAGTTTGTTAGCATCTCTTTACACCTAAAACGAAAGTGATGGCTTATGTCCCAGTTTATGAAAACACTGATTGCCGGCGCTGTTGTCGCCTCACTGACTGGCTGCTCTTCCTGGTTCAAAAAAGAAGAGATAGAAGTTGTCGTCGTGTCGCCCGTAGAGGTGCAGAGCCTGACCTATGGCGTATCGCACTTTGAAGATCGTCGCGATTTCGTGATTTACGAGTCCGGCTATGAACACGTCGTGCTGCCAACCGGCCGAAGCGTTATGTACCGCAAAGGCTGGGAAGAAGAACGGCTGGTGGATCTGGCGAAAGCTTTGGATGCCCAAAGGCCGGAACAGTCCAGTTCTATGGCCGAAGGTGAATCACAAACCGCCGCCAGCTCCACGGCGACCGGCAAAAAAAGCCTTCCAAAATCCTCTGACTTTACTGATCCTCTTGAGCGAGCCTGGGCAAAGATGTGCCTGAATGAGATCACCCAGATAACGGAAGGTGAATGGTTCCTGATCTTCACCACTGAGATGCCCGACTCCCTACGAAGCTGGTGCGACGAACGAACCGCCCGTGCCAACATTAAGTAAACCAAACTCCCCCGTGTAACCTTTGCCCACTTTGTGGGCTTTTTATTGGTCAAAATATACCTACATCCACATTAAACGATAACGACACTTGCTGGTGCAAATCCTCGTCGTTTCGCTACACCGCATCTTTTTTTAGTCTTTTTAACATCTTTTTTGTCATTTTTAATTCCACTATCTTGCACGCGCTCACCTATCCATGACCCGAACTCCCATTGTTATATGGTCAAGGGCGGTCTAGGATGTAGGTATATTTTAGCAGTCCGAGGACGACACTCATGATGTTATCGCCGCCACAACTCCAGGCGCTCACCGATTTCAACGCCCAGTTGAGCCAGCTGGAAATCACCGTCGCCTCAATTAAAAATCGCCTTTACGAACACCACGACCGGGGTCAGCTGCTGGCGGCCGTCAACCGCCTGCCCCGCTATACCAAAGATCAGGAAGGCGTTGCTATTGAGTTGGTAGAGCCGGAATTCATACAAGGGAATCAGGCCGTATCGATTGCCATCTCAGCGCTGAGCGATTGGTACGGCGAATCCGGCTACTCCACAAAATTCGTGCATCGAACACCTGGCGCCATCATCGTGTCGCAAAATGACGGTGCGTTGTGCGCTTTAATTGTGGAAAGTAACCGACTGAAGAAAGAGTTGAACGCCCTACTCCCCGCCATCGGTGAAACAGACATCCGGTTTGACGTTATTCACCGGTACCACCCGATGCTGGTCGTGCTGCAGTTAATTCGGCGAATTAGTCAGATCGTGGGCCCTCCCGGGCCAGAAGCCGTGACGTTTTCGTGGGGCAGTAAACCAGCTATCTACAAGGTGTCCCCTAAGGACATTGTGGAGAGACTTCAGAGCATGGCCAGGCGCATGGCCATTGTCGACGAAAGCAGTGCCGCTCAACATGCACTGCTGGAGAGAGACATTATCGCGGTCCAGTCATTGCCACCTGACGCGGAATTGCGCTTACGCCGGGATCTACCACCCCGACCGCTCATGAACATCCGATGGCCAGAGGTGAATGGACACAAAAATAAAGCGGTACGTGAGGGCCACACACCGTTGGTGGTGGTTGGATCGACGGTTCCGGTGAGCATCGGTTCGCTAAAGACTTTCTGCACTGAAAAGCGCAAAGAAAGAGCTAAGCGTGTGGATCCGCGATCACTTAACTGGGTACCCGTGGTAGATACGCTTCCTGTTTTCAAGGTCGAACTGTCGACCGCCGATCGCCGGTGATAATAAATTGTTGGCGATATTCATCTCATCACGCTATGAGTGCATCGAAACACTGGCCTGCATAGCGGGCCAATCGACGCAGGGTTGGGCAGCAATCATTCTTTTTGAAGGTAGTGATCACCCCTAGCGCTTGAGAGCTGTTTTTCGCTTTCCCAATGCGTTCCGAAATCCGGATTATGAATTTTATCTCGCAGCTTTTTGAATCCATCGACGACTCGGCCAAGATATAGGTCGACGCTCTCTGCATGGGTCGGATACGAGCGATCTCCGCTTGGATACACTCCAGAAAGTGGAAAACCGTTATCACGCATGGATTCGCGATATTCGCTTTGTGCCTTCCATGCGGGATAATTGCCAACATAATGCTGTATGGATTCGACGAATTCTTTATAAGGCTCAAGTGCATGCACCTTGTCGGATAACGCCTTCTCAGATCGGCGAGATCGCTCCATTTCAGAAGCTGTGTGCCCCCGCAAAAGCTTAATAAGTAGATTTCTTATACTCATGGTTAATCCATTCCATAGTTCTGATGACTTATTTTGCGTCCCTAACAAAATAATAATCAGCTTGGCGAATTAAAAACGTCTGATATCAACCCTTTTATGAGCAGCTTGCAGCTGCCTTGATAATCTTTTGACAGTTTGTTGATCGTCTCTATCGCGCAATCCAACACAAACAGGCCCACCAAAGGTTCCATCGTGGATACTTCCGCGGTATGTTCTAATGCAGATTCACAATCGAATCAGAATGCTTCCTTCTAAAGCAGCGGCCAGATCATGTCAGATACCGATAACGATTCGCAAAATCTCCAAATCATTGAGATCCAGCCTTTAGACACAGACTCCGAAAACGATGGGGGTGATGATTATGGCCACATGCAGATGGAAATGTTTGTGTCGGCTACAACCGAAAAAACCACCAACACCATTCACCTGTACGACATAGCCCCGAAATTCACTTACGACCGAAAAGAGCGGGATGTTAGTGAGTCAGCTTTTAACCTTCGAGCTATGAAAAATGGCACTGACGAATATGAGGTCGAGGTTCAGGCTGCTCGAATTAAGCGAGAAGACGGCCTGGAAGTTCTGGTTTTCCCAGGTACACGTGAAGAGTGCATTGAAGATTCACTCAGAAAGCTGGCAACGTCAGGAAACGGTGTATTTCTGAATGGCGAAGCAGGTGTGCGATTCAGCCTGTATGAACTCAAGCAGGATCTGGACATGCACAAGCATACTTATTCCTGGCCGCAGCTCCGTGAAGGCCTGTATGTACTGCGCAGGTCCGGACTCAGAATCACAAATCGTAAAACAGGTGAAAGCTGGGAAGAGGGTTTTCTAAGTCGATTGGTCGAAGGCGGCCAACAAGAAGGAGAACCTTTTAAGCTATGGTATGCGTCCTTCCACAAACTTGTCACAAAAAGCATCACCGATCTGACGTACAGGCAGATGAACTATCCCAGATTGATGAGTATCACCGGCCAACTGGCGAAGTATATATTCAAAAGAATGGTTTCCGTCTACACATTTGCCGACTTGGAGAAGCCTTACCAACCGACACTGACCCAGATCATGCAAGAAAGTGGTCGCGGGATGGCCCCAGAGATGAAAAACAATATAAAGGCGATGAACAGGGCTCTCGACCAACTGAAAGACTCAGGGGCGATTCAATACTGGGAAGAAACAAAACGGGTCAAGGTTGGAAGAAAGGTCACGAACATTCATTACAATATTTACCCTACAAAGAAACTGGTCAACGAAATCATCGAGGCTAACAAACAACAGAAAGCGCTTCGCGCTTCCATGCAGAAAGCTCAAATGCGTCAGTTAAAAAACATGATTTCTGAAAATAGATAACCTGTTCACACGGATCATGTTCCAGATGAGTAGTTTCATGGAACCTTTCAACTTCACTAGGTAGTTCTGTGGAACCTTTCCAACCTGGACAGCCATCTTCCCGGGTTAATTTGGGTAGTTCCATGGAACCTTTCGAAGCTGAGAGCCCGTTTTCTGATCCAGACTAGGTAGTTTGATGGAGCCGATAGCCCTTAAATGGCTTTCAAATAAGTAGTTCTGTGGAACCTTTGGCCAGTGGGGAGACAACCGAGGCCACGCAAAATGCTAAATGAATGGGTAAAACCGCCAGCTCCGCGACTCACAAATATGGGTAGTTTCATGGAACCGTTCGTCTCTGAAGTCCGCTATCACTGGCTTTAAGGAACTATTCGTTTGCTCGGACAGGTAGTTCTATGGAGCCGTTCCGCCGCGAAAATCCCAACATGGGTAGTTTGATGGAGCCGTTCTGCTGTGAATCGCTTTGATTGGGTAGTTCTGTGGAACCTTTCATTAAAAGCCTTGCTTTCACTGGCCCAGGAGATGATTCGCCTGCCGGTGTGGGTAGTTCTGTGGAGCCGATCAGTCACGAATGGCTCCAACATAGATAGTTTGGTGGAACCTTTCGGCAAAAGCCCTGCTACCACTGGGCTCAAGGACTTATTTAATCTCCATGATGGGTAGTTTTGTGGAGCCGTTCAGCCGCGAATGGCTCCAATCCAAGTAGTTTTGTGGAACCTTTCGGCCGAAACACACCTGGTGTCAGTCCATCCACCCAAGTTATGACGAAAGATAGGTAGTCCTATGGAACCGTAAATTCTCTAATAGGTAGTTCCATGGAGCCGTACTAGGTAGTTTAATGGAGCCCTGGCAAATTCAACACATAATCCCCACTTTGAGGCGTAAACAACTCTGTATTTTATGATGGTTTCCCACGAGTAGTGCCAATTCATAGATAGTTTTGTGGAACCTTTAAGCTATCGCTTGTGGATAACTGGCTGACTCGTTGAACAATGTCTCAAATCATGGGTAGTATCATGGAACCGAACTGGGTAGTTTAATGGAGCTCAAAAAAATTCATTAGCAGCCCAACCGTTTGTAATAACTGAAAAAGGTGAGCCCATAGCTTCCATCTAACCCTTCTTTTAGCCTTACCCCTTTATATTAACCATTGAGTCGCAAAATTTGATGAATAAAGTCTGAACACAGTTTTCTCGCCCATCCGCTCTAATCGTTAACTTCCTCAGATTCACTTTCTCGGCGTTCACGTTCACGCATACGCTGTGCTGATGACTTAACGCCAGGCACCATTCCAAAGACACCCATAAGACCGCTAACACCGAAGATCAATAAAAACACCAAAACAGTTTTAATGGAGCTCGACGCATCGGCACCCAAGCCGAAATAGGCGTATGTGCCAATCATGGCAAACCCGGCACACACAGCAATAACGATTTCTTTCATTTTCCTTCCCGCCTAAATATTGTGGTTTCTGCATTAATAATAATGCGATATCGCCACTAAATCGCTCCGATATCCGCCTTTTTTAGGCTATCTTTCAAGGACTCGATGATCGAGCTGGCGGTTTGAAGCATGTCTATGGTTATAGGTCTCCCGAACAAAAGACTCTCGTCAGCACCTGTTTGCTGGTCAGAGTCTGACGCCAGACTGCCAACACCACGAAGAGCCATATCACGTTCCGTCAATTCAAAACCGTCTTGCGTTTCAACAAGCACCTCCAGACGAGTACGGCTATGATCGGCCAGCACATCCGGGGCATACAAATCCATGTAGCCCTGACCGCCGGTACGAGCCACCCGTCCGCGGATTTGGTGAAGTGCGCTCAGACCCATGCGCTCAGGGTTAACGACAACGACACGCTGCAACCCGGGGATGTCCAAACCTACCTCCACCACGCTTGTTGCGATGAGGATGCGAGCCTTACCCTGCTTCATCTGTTCAATCACGCTCTCTTTTTCGGCAGCACTGCGACTCCCATCTATCGAGAGAACCTGGCCGGGGAACATGCGTTGGAAAATCTTCTCTGCGGCTCTCACGCTCCGAGGTGGTCCGCTGGACTCTTCAGCGTCTTCACGCAACGGGTAGATAATGAGCACTTGCCGCTGGTTGGCCAGCGTCTCGTTAACCCGGCTCATAATCATCTGACCTGCTTCCTGCTTATATTGTCGGGAGCAGACAATCTCCGTTGTGATGTTTTTGGTTACGTGATCACCCCGCAGACGGGAAAATGACCACTGGCCGTACTTCAGCAAAGCCATGGATCGTGGAATACAGGTGGCCGTCACTTCTATCAAGTGTTCGTCGCCCCTACGAATCAGGCCTTCTCGCTGATCCCTGGAGAATCGTTGCTGCTCATCTATAATTACAAGATCAAACGTTCCAACATCCTGGAACAAGAGCGCCGTTGATCCGGCGACAACCTGGGCACTGAGAACCCTATCTCGCTTTTCATGATCAAGCTTTGCTTTAGGGTCACCAATAACGAGCTCGCAGCGCAAATCCGGCCAAAACGCCTTGATCGCTTCGAGGCTTTGATTTGCCAACACTCCCATGGGGGCCATGATGGCCACACGCCCACCTGCGCGAGCAATAGCGGCTGCAACGCACCCAAAAACCGCTGTTTTACCGCTACCAACGTCACCGGAGATCATGTGGCGCATAGCTGTACTTCCACCAGCCCTATCCAAAATGTCTCTTACCGCATCATGTTGCCCTGCGTCCAATGCGAACGGTAGGTTTTGAATGATAGTGGGTGCCATCACTTTGCTAACCGACAAACGGGATTGACGCACCGGTGCCTGAAATCGGGCAACTTCGCCAAGCCGACAAAAAGCAGCCATCGTTCCGAGCGCCTCTTGAGCCTTGAGACCAGCCGCGATCGTTCGCGGCACATGGGCGACTCTAATCACTTTTTCTAAAGTGACGTTGGGCAGGTTAAGCATCGCCATGAGCACCGGTACAGGAATCAGTTTCTCAATGTGGCTTTCAAAATACCGGGATGCTTCAGGTATAAAGACTGGCAACAAGCTGACAACGTTCTGGCGAACGGTTTCAGGTTTGATTATTTTCGGCTTGCCAGGGTACTTTGGCCTCAGGCGTCCAACCCACTCGCTTTCAACGATTTCCGGGTTGTTAAGCCAGATCTGATTGTTAAACGCCCGTGCATTGCCCGTAATAGAAACGTGCTTGCCGCGCACCAGCCCAAGTTGGCGAGTATCACCGAAGAAAATGGTGCCAATGGTGTAGCCACACTCATCAGCGATAAAAATCGTAGTGCGGGGCGGTTTCCCAAACCTTACGGAAGGCTCTGACTGTATCGTTCCTCGGACAAGGAGCTTTGTGCCCTCAGGGACACGGTGAATGGCATCGAAGTGTTCGACAGGGAACCGGAGGTCATCCCAATCATTTGGGAGCAGTAGCGGGACTTGGGAGAGCGTTGCAGGGCCAAGCTGCTTCAACTTGCCGAGTTTAAGTGCTGATTTTTTTTCTGGTTCCACAACGATGTCCTTTCATCTGCTAATAGCTAAAGCATACGGACAATTTCAAATCTGCAAACTTAATTGCAAGAGCAAGTCGGGTTCAATCAGCCTTTAACAGTTCAGCATTACCTGAAAGGCAACCGTCTTTAAACGTTCTAACCTGCCCTACTCTAAACGGAACAATTATCCTGGGATTTTCAAGGTAGTCTTCTATAACTGATGAGAGGGAATTAGTGTCGTTGAGCCAGGAATGAACAAAGCTTTCATTGTCCGGCAAGAACAGTGGAAACGCTTTGTCATGGTAAGCATCAAATCGTGGATGCGAGTCACGAGTGATCACCGCGCAGCTGTAACAGCCGTTATCAAAAGCCCGGTAAAGGGCACCCATCAGGAACGGCCGTTCGCCTTCCATCAGATACTGTCGTTTTTTACCGTCAACCACCTTTGATTCTCCCAGTCCGGTGGCGACAACAACAGCCCGGTTGTGCTGTAGGGCTCCTTTCCAATAGGGCGAGTCCAAATTCCTTGCGTTGAAGGTCGTACGCTTTCCAACTTCGAGCGCATTGCCTGCTTGGTGGCAGTCAAACCACCAAGTCGCATCCACTGTTATTGGACCATCGTTTCCTGCAATGATCAGTTTGCGGATCTGGCGGGCAGGGTTTCCACCAAAAGCAGGGTAAAAGTGTTCGGTCCGAGGCTCGCCTATCTCGTTAAACTTACCAGCAAGGTGCTCTAAACCCGCTTTTATGAGCATGTCGCTAGTTGCCGAGCTATCGTTTGTCCGCCGTATGTAGCCGCACATGGCTAACTCCCGTGTTTGGTGTTTAAGTCACGATAGTCTAGCTACCGGCCAGTTCCAAACGTGACTGGCTGGCCACCGTAACAGCCTCCTGTCGTTCGAGGTTGGCGCAAAGCGTTTTCTTTGTATATTTGAGCGCCCGCCACAGCATTTCTCGATAAGTTGCAGATGAAAATGCCGTGAGAATATCGAGTTAAATAGCAATTTAACCACGATGGCGGGGGCAATGGGCATGCTGAAGCGGAAGGCTCAAATTCGGAGCAACAGCCAATTAAAACGAAGCGCACCAATGAAACCTGGAGGGCCAATCAAAACCCGGAAACCCATGAAGTCCGGCGGCCCAATTAAAACAACGGCCCAGATAAAGCGGACAGCCATGAAGAAATCCCCGCCCGTGAAGTTGACTAAAATGCAGATGAGCGCCAAAGGAAAGGATTGCATGGTACGGGTGCCCGGAGTGTGTAACTTTAATCCGGAAACCACCGTGCTTGGCCATTTAAACGGGGGTGGAATGGGCGCTAAACACAGTGATATATTTGCAGCCTACGTTTGCAGCGCTTGTCACGCATGGCTTGACGGGGGTTACGCAGCCTCATCAACGAGAGATGAGCGCGACCTTTTGCACCTCCAAGGCGTCATTCGAACTCAGCCATTTTTTATTGATCTTGGGCTTATTGTTTTGACGGAGGCGGCATAATTCATCGCAGAATTTTAGGCCGAGGAAAGGGAGGATCTCCGTGTTTTGTGACTTAAACATAACGCTGAATGGTACATTTAAACGTCGCGATATGAATGCCAAATTCATTTTTGATTATTTGGAGGATGTTCAATATACAGCCTCAAGGAAAGATAGTAATTCTCACACTTTAATTGTGGTGCGTCAGCTCGATAGAAAAAGCGCGGAGGAATTAATCGATAATCTTGGTATGTTTGGTTTATTTGATGAGCTCGTTGATAGCGCGAGAAGTTATTGATAAAGAAATAATATGTGATGTCGAGAGCTTACCGGAGCAAACATGCTAAACCTGTGGAAACACCCGAAAACAAAGGCGGTTCGCTTGTACCTGGCGCCAAAGGTCATTAATTCGGCAACTAAAGAGATTGCTGGGGAGTGGGATCCTAAGGGAGTCAAAGCGTGGATTCAGGAGTCAGGAAAAACCTGGGCCCTGAAAGTGTCTGTAACAACAGACAGCCCGGTACCGGCTACAGAAACCGATGCATTAAAACGGACACGGCTCAGCCAGGCCGGACTATCAGGCGCTGAACCTTGGGGCGGCTTGATGGACATGGCCAGCGTCAAAAGCGCGCGACCTAACGTAAAGAAACCAAGTGGTGGGCGCCCTGCCCCATCTGCATCCGTATCCAGAGCTCAGGAATCCGCCAACCTGGACGTTGCCAGCATACAGATGGTTGGGTCAATCACGATCGAAGTCGATCAGCGTGAAAGCCCACGAGTTTCTGAGATCTTGGCTACGCACCCTGATATTACTGTTGCCCGGGTGGCGCTTGATCTGGCGGACTTCCGAATTGTGGACAAAGATGGCAACGAGCTGCTGATTGAACGTAAGCGATGCATACCCACGGAGTCCTCGCCCGGCGCCAGGGGCGACTTTGAAACCAGCATTTTCGATGGCCATTTATTCGATCAGTCAGAGAGACTGAAGCTCAAAGCCGCTAATTCCGAAAGTCAGATCATTCCTGTTTTTCTCATCGCGGGTGATGCCTACCAGCATTCCAACATGCTCGTGCAACAAATAGACGGGGCTCTCTCTTTCCTGTCAGTGATTCAAAAAATCACTGTCCTGTGCAGGTACGATGAAAACCACACCGCATATCTAATCGCGAAGATGGGGAGTCATTTTGTCGACGGCCTGTATACCCCAGTTTCTTTTCATAAGGCGAAGCCAAAGGCCATCTGGGATCAACGCCGGTACGTTTTGGAGGCTCTTCCGGGAGTTAGTTGCGGTATAGCCGAAGCATTGCTGGAGCGCTTTGGCTCGATCAAGGGTGTTGCGACGGCGACTGAGCAAGAGCTATCAGCGGTGAAGGGTATTGGGCCAAAGCGGATAAAGGAGATTATGCGTGTCATCAATGAACTCGATTGAACAGGATGGTATGGACGATTACGAGATCCACGGCGGCAAGATACACAATGCTGGCTATCAGGCAGGCTTTCACGGACAACCATGCTCTCAGTGTCCTTTCCCGTCTGGGCGCTGGCAGGGTGAGATTTGGTCTGAGGCCTGGCAATTAGGTCACATGAAAAAACGCAGTTTAGAAAGCCCGGGGGATCCAATGTCCATAGGTTTCAACTGAGCCACCAATGATTCATATCACAAATAGAGCCGCTTTCGCGCAGATCCAGAGCTTTGCTTTCCGTATGATATTTGTCTTTAGAAGATGCTATGACATTATTTTAAGAATACGTCCTGGCTGGCCCTTGCACATGTATGCCATGCAATTGTGGAGTTGTTCTGCAGTTTCGCGGGAACACCAGAGGCTGAAACTTGAATCATAGATGCAGAGGCGGCTTGCAATCTTTTGGATACGCTGAGTGTTGGCCGCGCTCCATGTGCCCGACCCACGCCGAGCAATGGATAGCCTGATTGCAGCAACCGCATTTGTTAACTTCAGGACTCGCGTAACGCGAAACATGACTGATTTCCAGTCCTCCGGCGTGAGGATCATCAACCCGTGGAATATTTAATGGCCTCTGACACCAAGGAATTTGGTGGCATTTACAATCATAGGAACTTTCTTTATGAGCGATTCGGTATTCAGTGTAGTGAGCCACAACGTAACTGTGAATGATGAGGCTGCGCCCTCCTATGGCCTAGAGTCCATTATCCTTCACCATTCGTTTAAAAACGTTCGTGGCCGCACTGTCCAGGTGGATTGCCGCCAGCGAACGCACTTGGGCGGTATTAATGGCGCGGGCAAAACGTCCATCTTGGCGCTTATCCCGGCGTTCTACGGCGAAGAACCTGAACGTATCGTCGCTAAGAGCTCGGGGCGCCAGTCGTTTTTGGATTATTACCTACCCTCTTTGCAGAGCTTGATCATTTTCGAGTATCAGAAGCATGGTGGCCCTTGTTGCTCGGTGATGTACCGAAATCCCGCTGGGAAATTGAGTTATCGGTTTATTGAGGGTTCGGCCACAGACACATTTTTCCATCCAGGCGTCGTTGAGTTATTAGAGGGCGCCGCGGACAACGCTGAAATCTTTGCTCGACTGGGGCAGATCGGCGTTGAGTTATCTAGCCCCCTGCACACCATCACCGACTACCGCGCCGTAATTCAACGGAATGCCCGGTTATTGCGGCGACGACCGTCAGAGACTCGCGCCATGCGTGATCTGGCTGGGCGCTATGGTTTGGGCGGGCCTGATACAAAGATGGCTCATATTGACCGATTAACACACGTTGTCCTCAACAAAGATCGCTTGCTGTCCAGCTTCAAAACCATGGTGTGCGAAAGCTTCTTTGACGACGTACACCTCAATCGCCGGCCTAAGCCTGTCGATCGGGAGGGGTTGGTCAACGACATTGACAGTTTGAAGGGCTTTGATCGCGAAGAAAGCAGTATCCGTGCCTGCATTCAGAAGGAATCGGAGCGTAAGGCAGTCATGGGGTATGCGTTACAGACGGCGGCTGACGTGGGTGAGTCAATAAAAATCAGCCAAGAAAATCACTCCGAGTTATGCCGGGCGCGTGAAAAGTCAAAAGAAGACCAGGAAGCACTGCGAATCACCTACGCTGAAACTGATTTATCTTTGAATCAGGCACACACAACAGCTTCGACCAAGTACGACCTGACCCAGCGCGCGCTGGATGCACTGCAGGCTCAGCAGGACGTTTATGAGGAAAAAAACGTCGCCGAACTGGATCAGGAGCTTGTCAACCTGCCCGAGCGTGAGCGGGCCTTAGCATCAGCTCAGGCCGACTTTACGCAAATGACCAGTCGTGTTGCTCAGGCAGAAAGCGAGTACACCCAGGGCGTGCAAAAAACGGAGCATGAGTTCCGTAACGAGCAGGAGGACCGAAACACTAAGGTTCGCGATACCAAAGACTCGATCACAGAGGCGCACCGTCTCCACGATTTAGCGTTGCAGGAGATTAAGCTTGCGAGCGTGACAGATGGCGCGGCCATTGAGCGGGATCGAAGTGGTCTGCGAACTAATTTGAGTGACCAGTTGATCGAGGCGCGGACGCTTCGGGATAACGTGGGCGAAACCGCCGACGAAACCCAGCGTTTAGGATTAGTCGAGACGGCCGTGGTTGAGTCAGAAGCGGCCAAAGATCGCGCTGAAGAAATGCATCGGCTGGCGGACATAGCGGAGGGTCAGGCTCGATCAGATCAGAAAACCGCAGTGGCGGCACTGGAACAATCTGAACGTCACGTAACCACGCTGCGCGATCGTGAAACCGCTTTGAGTGGTCAGCTGTACCCTGAAGATGGCACTTGGATTTCCATGCTGCGCAAAGAAAATGCCGGTTGGGGAGATACGCTGGCCAAAGTGGTAAATCCGGATCTGCTTTATCTCAAAGACTTAAACCCAGAGCGCGTGGCCGACCAGGGCGCCGGGGTGATGGGCTGGAGTTTGCTGCTGGATAATGTCCCTGTACCCGACTTTGCGGCGTCGGATGAAGAATTGAAGTTACAGCTTGAGCGTCTAGCGCGTGATATTGACGCAGCTATTGCAACAGTTCGCCAGGCCGAAAATGCTGCAGAGGCGGCCGGAAAGACGTTTACCGCAAAGCGCCGAGAAGCCGAAAAGCGCAAGACTGAATTAAGCATGGCGGTGACTGTTCAGGGTCGGCAACGTGTCCATCGAGACACCACCAAAGACGATGTGCGCCAGGCAAAAGACCATCGCAAAGCGATTCAGACCAAAGCTGTAGAGTTGCTTGATGGAAAGATCGCGGCGTTTGATAGTGAAACAAAGGCTTTGATTGCCGCTCGCAGCGGTTTAGCCGCCGAGCAAACGGCAAATCAGAACGGCCTGTGGTCGGATCAGGAGAGTCGGTTACGGCTTGCCTTCGAAAACCTCCAAGAGTTGGTCACGAAAGCGGCAGAAGATCACAAGGCTCGCATGAAGCGCCGCGCGGATGCCTATAGTCAAAAGTTGCAAGCGGACGGCATCAACCCGGACATTATCAAGGATCAGCGCCGGCTTGTGGATTTGGCCAACCAAGCCGTTGTGCGGATTCGCGACAACGAGGAATTGGTAATTCAGTACCGGCGATGGATTAAAGCTGAATGGGCTCAGGTGCCTGAATTAACCGCCAGCGCTGGAAAACTATCGGTTGAGGTTGGTCGTCTAGCATCACAGCGGAAGTCACTCAAAGTCGACTATGATGATGCATCACGTAAAACAGACAGCATTCAGGGTGACCTAAAGGCTCAGATTAAAAAACTGGCCTTTCAGCTTGAGGAAGCCCGTAACACCGTCAAAAAATCCGCTGACCTCTTTGATGGCGACAACTCGGAAACGGTTGAGGGTGAGGCCGGCGATTTGGTGACTCTGACCAAAGACCTGCAGGATCAAAGCACCCAGCTTTTAAGTTTGCGAAATGACGTTTTGCGGGCCTTCAAGAGTGCTCGGGGTGTCTTAAACCGTTATACCGGTACGCAGGTGTATGCCGCCTGGCAAAAATTCACGGAATACCGCAGCAGTCGTCTTACAGACCCTGGCGTTGAATTTGAAGATGGGTTTCGGTTAAGCCAGGTAGACGATTTACGCCTGCTTTTGGATACAGACATTCCAGACATTCGATCCGCAGTTGCCCAATTGTTTTCGTCGGAGGCAGGAACGCTTAAAGATTACTTTTTAAGTTTGGAATCAATGATCACTCAGGTCCGGCGTGTATCCAGTCAGCTTCGGCAGAAGATGAACCTGAACCAAAAAATTGAATCCATCACCGATATTGAGGTGGTCTTAAAGGCCCGGATCGAAGACGACGAGAGCTGGCGGCCACTCAAATCCTTCGTGCGTTCGTGGGGCGACTGGCATGCGCTTCACCGTGGGGAAATGCCCAGCGACAGCCTTGTGTCATCGTTTAAGCAGGTCACCGACACCTTGAGGGCCGCCAGCATAGGCGAATCCATTGAGTCCATGGTGGATATGACGCTTTCGATGAAAGAAAACGGCAACCCAGTCTCCATACGCAACGATAACGACTTCCGGCAAGTGAGTTCCGAAGGCCTCAGCTATCTCGCAATCATGGCGGTGTTCATGGGAATGACCCGCTACCTCTGCCCTGACCTGCAGACACGGATTACCTGGCCGGTGGATGAGATCGGCAAGCTCGACCCGCAAAACATTGCGCGACTGGCATCAATGCTGGAAGAGAACAATCTAACCATGATTTCAGCTTGTCCCGAATTGAGTCGCCCGCTGCGCAAGTTTTTTGAAACCAAGTCCTTCATTCGGGAGGGTCGAATCTACAAGTTCGAGAACAGCGTCAGCGATGTGTCCAGTGACACCTTGCTCGATGGCTTGGCTCGCCCTCGCCAAAAACTTACATCGGAGGTGGCACACGATGTCCGCTAATCCATTGTTCGAGCAGACCGTCACGGCGTTGTTAGCCGGTGAAATTATCTGTGAGTACCGGTACGACAGCCTGTACAACTACATGACCATGCCTGGCAATCAGCAACAGGTTGCTGCGTTTTTGAGCCAGATGAACCGCGTGTTACGCAGAACTGGAAGTAACGATGCTTGGCTGTGTGCTTTTGAAGACACCACATCGAAAGCGGTGAAAGACTCTATTCGGAACCGCTTTGACGAGGTGGCCAATAATCTTGAGCCTCTGGTCCATTTCCTGCGCCTTATTATGGCCACCGAAGGCAACGAGCGTCCGGTTTCCCCAGGTGACAGCATATCTGAGGGTCACATCCTTGAGCGCATTTCCAGTGCACCCTCGCTGGAATCCAAATTACGATCACTTACAGAAAGCCAATATTTTAAAAGTCGCAAGCCAGACAGTGCCGGTCAGCTGCGTGTCGTCATGGGAAATCTGGAAAAAGCGGGTTACCTGAAACGCAAAGGAACAACCGGCAGTCTGTATCTGGCCACCGGCAAATGGAGTTGGCTGTACGATCTGATGACCTTTATCCAGACCCATGAGGGTATTGCGGATAGCGGTTTCGAGGATGATCAGCAAGGGAGGATTTTCTAGTGGCCAGAGCTCACGATGCCCAGGCCGCGTTGCTGGCTTTGGCTCGACACGCTGACATTATTCTGGATGCCCATTTAAACAACGGCAACCGGATGCGTGAGACAAGTGAAAACCGCACGATTCTGGAAACCTTAGAGCATCATCGCCTGGTGTGGCGCTACCGTGATGACGATGATCCCGACCCCAACCTCAACAAAGAGTTGATTCATCTGCTTGTGCATATCACCGGTGCCCAGCGCCGGCGTTGGGCCAGTGAGCAGATCCAAGACCTCTGGGCGGCCCTTGAGGAATTGTTTAACGATTACCGTGAGGCGAAGCGTTTGGGCGCCTTTGCCGATAAAGACCGTCTTGAATCCTCCATCAAAGAACACCTGAACATCATCATCGAGGACATTCGTTCAGCTACTGAAGCTTACGTGGGCTATCTGAACAGTGGGTTTTCCTACGTTACCGACCTTGAGCTCCGGATGCGGGAGAATACCCGGGCCATTGATAAGGCTGGAAAGCTAAACACCCTTTTTGACAGCTTTAATATCCGGGAGCTGGCGGAACAAGCAGGCAACGATCCTTTCCTGCGCCGTCTGCTGTTGAAGCACTTGCCGGCGAGCCTTGAGGAAGGGCGCAAGAACCTATCCTACGCGCTGAATCAGTTGCGGCTAATGTTGGTTCGGATGCGTGAAGATCAGCGCCTGAGTAAACTGGTAGGCGGCTTTGAAGTCCATTTCGCCAATCAGCCTGGTTATATTCCAAGCATTGCGGATTTGAACCTCGATCACTGCCCGGCTCGGGTCAATATCACGTCTGTTTTCCATGTGGACTCACAACCAGATATCTACGACTCCGCCGATGAGGATGCGCTGATCGAAATGGCCATGACGGCCAGGACTGTTCACGACCCAGAGCCCACTGCTAAAGAAACCAACCGTGCGGAGGCTATTACCAACGACCGAGATACCCAAACCGAGATTGATGAGGACGATCCGCTGGACCTTCTGGCCGAACGGGTTGTTCAGCATGTCGTTCATGGGTATGTCGGGGACAGCGAACTACATGCGCTTGAGGTTCTGGCCGCCAGCAACCTAAGCAGTGAGGGTGCGGTGTGGTTAAGTGCTCTTGAAGGCGAGCTGAACGCCCTAGCCCCAGAGCATCGGGATTGCGTTGACGTAGTTTACTGGACCAGTCCACACACCACGTACCCGGACAACCTATCCATTTACAACATGACCTTGAGGCAGAGTGATGTCGGCAGCCGAATTTAAAGCCATTCAGACTTTGGTGCGTGCAGGACGGAAAACAGCCGGTACCTCTGGCGTTTGGATGCGGATTCACAACGCAACTGCACTTGGGCAACGTACGGGCAAGCAGTTTGTGTTCACCGGTAATGATGTGCACGCCTTACGGCTTTACGCCAAAACCTTAACCGGCCTCGACCCTATGCTGGAAGACTTGAGCGGTGACCGAATTGAGCTGGCCGCCAAAACAAATTGTGAAAAGCTCGGTAATGAGTTGGTTTTTGGCCGTATGGTGGTGATGGCAACACTGGGCGACTCATCCATTCCCCTCAAGTCAGGCGATGTTGCTCGGGCGCCGGCAAGCGTTCTGATGAGCACCCACTTGGATCGCCTTGATCTTGATTACATTCAAAAACAAAAGGTGCTGATTACCGAGAACGGCACCACCATTCAGTATTGTGGCGAATTGGTGTTGCCCGGGGCGTGGGCTGACGCGATTATTGTTTACCGCGGTCACGGGGACAACGTAAACCATGTTAACCACATCATTCAAAATCAGCCGTCTGAAAACTTGGGGTTCCTGGGCGACTTCGATCCAGCAGGACTGGATATATCCACCCGCTATGGCAAAGGGGTGTGCCTGATCCCTGACCCGGCCGCCGTGCAAGCCTTAGACCCTGCCACTTTTAAGCGCATCAACCAGAAACATACGTTTGGGCGCCAAGCCGATGCCTTTCGGCGGCTCAAGGCGAAAAGCGCCGATCCCTCTTGGCTGGCGTTGATGGCATTTATGGATAATGGGCGTATCGCCATTATGGAAGAGTATTTCGTTGCTGATGGCCTACCGCTGATTGTGGGCCCTGTATTTTCGGCCGCGACAGGACAGCTCTGCTTTGCTCACAAAACTACTAACGGATTGTAAGGGCCGGGTTGGCTCAATGGTTTCTGTCGCGGGCATTCTTCTAACGCCGCTTCTGGTTTTGTTAGTTAAGAAGTGGCAACCCGGCGCCCGCTGGAGGAAGCCGGCCAAATTATGCTGTTATAAAAAAGGCGGTTTTGGGAATTTGTCCACAATTTTTGTTAGTAACCCTGTGGAAAACTAATGTCCGGATCAATGAAAACAACCTCGATTTAAATTGATGATTTTTTGATCGGTTCTACAAGTGGTGACCCATCCATAATGGATGCCATGATGCGGCCGAGCCCTGTTCGCTTGATGCACAGCCTCGGATCTTTACGCAGCGTCATTGGTGACACGATCTCCAGCCAGTCGTTACGGTCGCCAATCACAACAGCAGCCGCAAGCCCCAAGCGCTTCATGCAGCGAAGCTTTGCTTTACGTTGCTCAGTCTCGGAGTAATAACCGCTAACAGCCATTAGGTCGGACAACATCGCATTTTCAAGCTGGGAGATCTGCGCAGGCGCGGATTGCCCAAAGCGTGACATTGAAATTAACTCTTTGTTTGTTCTGAACTCCAGCCACCGATTTAGCGAGAATACGCTTTCAGAGTATCCATTTGCGTACATGCCGTCGGTGACGGACATTGGCTTGCATTCAATTGGATGGGGCTCCGCACAACCTTGTTTTGGGCTCATTTGGGTTCCTTGTTTCGTATTCATACTATGGTCACACAGCTACAGCGCTTGGTGTACACGTTGCCCCCCCCCAAAACAGGCAGCTTTCCTCACTTTCGTACAATACCTACTAATCCAAGCGTCATTTCTGGCCGGCCATTATCTTTTCGGCCAAATCAAAGGTCTTTTGCATATCGGCCGTAAACTCAACTTCATTAATCCGGCCGCCACTCACGGTGTAGTAGGAATTCAATTTATAACCAATATCGGCGGAGTCAGCCTTTATAAACCGGGGGCCAAGCATTGATGAAGGATCCACAAAAGCTTTCAGTGTAGCGACCTGCCCTGGCTCTACAGGCGCGTCTCCCTTCATGAACAGGATTCCGTTCGCCGGCTGCCCGTCAAACGCCGTCACGCCCATTTCAACGTGAGTGACAGTGGCGGAACTGTTGTTCTGGAATGACATCTGCAGATAACCCTGGTCATAGCCGTAGCTGTCCTTGTAGAAGCCCCGAGCCACATCCGTAAACGTTGTGTTGGCCGCCATCTCCAAAAAAGCGTCATGCTTTGCTTTCTGCTCCGCAAGATACGGATACTTGTCGATGGCCTCATCTTCACCGAACTCCATGGCCAATTTACGCGCGGGGGCGGCAGCTTCATGAAGGTCGTCCAGCGTCCATGTGTGAGCATCAGCAAAAACAGAACTCAGCACTTCGTCCATTTCTTCTTTGCTCAACGAGTCCACTTTGTCTTGCGTGTAGCCGCGGCGCCCAAGCTCTTCAGAAATCAGCAGAGCCATGCTTTCAAACATAGTATTAATCCCCTCCTGATCGCTGTCATCGGACATGCCCAAGAAGGATTCGATGAAGTGCGAGCTCAGGCCCTGCGCGGACACAGCGGAAAGGGAGCGCTGTGCCGGTTCAGACGCCACCTTCTGGGAATCCGCAAATACACTGGAAGATGCAGCACCAAAAACGCTGATAACGCTTAAAAACGCGATGATTTTTTTCACTTGACCCACCTGACTTTCGAAAGCAACAGAATTAGTTGCCTGCAGGTTATCGCACTACAAAAGAGAAAGGATGATGAAAGGGTACCGATTAGGAACAGCTTCCAAGCATCAAAAGGAGTGTAAAGAAGCAGCCAACGCTCTAAGCACTAATTGTGCGATGAGCGTCCGCTTAGTTGAATTGAATTCGAGGGAGCGATAGAGGAACACGGACTTTATTGAAGTCGCCGTCGCCATTCCAGTTTCGGCAATAATACTCAAGAGATCCTTGAAGGCAATTTATGACCTGCCTAAAATCACTGAGCCGGGCCTGGTTTGAAGGTGTCAGATGCTCTTGATTGATTTCTGCGTTGAGCTCGCGTAATTGCGATTGGTCCCCGGGTAGCTTGGCGGCCGACTTACTCATAATCTCCTGAACGCTGAGCGCTTTCCTGTAGTCCTTGTAAGAAAATGGGAGTATGGCTTCGTTCTCAGCCCAGTAGTTAAAAATCTTCTCTAACTCACCATCAGGCTGCAGGGTTTTAATACCCTGGTAGACATAATCGACCAAGCGGGTGTATGTGTAGAGATCTACATAGTGATTGCGATCATCATGGCTGCCGTTTTCGAGATCGCGAACAAACACATACTCGGTTAGTCCACTCAAGCCCCTAATGATCTGCGCCGGCGTAGCACGCTCGAACTGCTTTAGGTGTGCAGATTCTTTTAAAATAGGATGGTTTGACAGGCGGTACGCATGAACAGTCGCATCGCAACAAGATAATGCCTTAATGGCCAGCGCCTGAGGATCCTTGCGCTCCGCCAGCTCGTTAATCATGTCTGTAAACGCCTGGTCTTCGTCGTAGTATTCAAAGACTTTACTCGGGACATCGTAGAACGTGCTCCTGGACGGCTCAATGTCAGAAGCGATGACAATTGCCGACATGCTAACAATCGTCGAGATGGCAGCCAGGCGGATCAGTAAGTGTCTCATTTTCCAATTTCCTTTTCATAAAACTGAGTGCCCCGCGCTTCAGCTGACTAAGGCGGCCGGGTGAAAGTCCGAGATCAGCTGCAAGTTTGCGCTGATTTGTTGACTGCCTACCTATCTCAAAACTGTTATCGATGACGATCCTCTCGATTGTCGATAGATCCCGAATAATTCGCTGAAGTTGGCGGGCTTGAGATTCCATCTCGATGATGATCGCAGGGTCGTCAGAAGACACCCTGGACCAGTCATCCTGAATACTTCGCAACTCAAGTACAGATTCCCAGTCAGGGTCACAGCTCATCTGATCTTGCTGTCTGGTGCTGGTGGCCTCCAGCTCCACATACTTGTAGTAAGTGGTGAATAAGCTGAGAAAAGATCCGTGGTCCGGATTATATCGTTCTGCGCACTTGATCATGAGCATCATGGCGTCTGAAAAGGCCTCATCGCTGCGCCCCGTCACTCGCCGTTTGTTTCCCCAGTACACTTTCAGTGCCGCCGGATAAAAATGCTCAACAAGGGCGTTGACGCTCAATCTCCATTCGCTGAAGAATTGTGGAATCCTACCAGATATACAGAGCGGTAGAGCTTCGAACATCTGAAATATGAGCTCTGCCTTTATGTTGTAACGTGAGAGCATAACTCTCAGGGTTTCAGCGGAGCTCGGCAAATTCCCACCCACTGCCATAAACACACGGTCGATCTGCATGATCGTCGCTTCACCAAAATGCCTGGAACCCAGAATGGCGCCCGTTACTCTGGCAAACGGTGTCTCTCCCTGATTTTTATAAATCTTGGCAAACAGAGATTCGTGTTGCGCCAGCTCAAGGGCTAACAGTCTCTGGGAATTGATAATAATTTCCCCCAGCGCACGCTCTGAATCTCGGTTCAAGCCCTCGAACCGTTGAGCCGGAACCGAGGCCTGGTAGCCATCCATCTCTATTTTAACCCGAGGCCTGGGTTTTTCGGTGTTAGGGCAAGCTTGCATGGATCTATTCCTCTTTTACTGGGTATAGATCCATGCAAACACGAGTTTCCCGCTCTACAAGAGGCAAGCCGGAGCGCGGGGCGGACTGGAACGCAGATTGAAGCTCAAGCACGCTTACGGGTCTCTGGTGTGCCGATAATCTGACGTAAGGGTGGCAGTGAGTCGAGAAGCTGCTTTCCGTAACGCTTGGTAATGAGCCTTCGATCAAGAATCGTAACGCGCCCGCGATCCTGCTCGGTCCGTATGAGTCGGCCGACTGCCTGGATCAGCTTTAAACTGGCGTCCGGCACAGTGATTTCCATAAAGGGATTCTGGCCATTCTTCTCAAGGAATTCGTTTCTGGCCTCTTCCACCGGTGTGCCTGGCACGGAGAATGGCAGTTTTGCGATAACAACGTGTGAGCAAAGAGCGCCCGGGAGGTCGACGCCTTCGGAGAATGAGGCAAGCCCGAAAATGGTGCTGCCCTGACCACTCTCTATGGCCTCGCGATGCTTGCGAATGATGTCTGCCTTTGAGGTGTCACCTTGCAGCAGGCACTTGCTCACAATTTCAGCCGGTAACTTGCTTGCCACACTCTTCATTTGCCACACACTGGAGAACAGAACGAGATTGCCCTTCGAGTGGTCCATGCCGTCGCGAATGTATCGAACCACTTCGGTTGTGTGAAGGTCCGCGTCTGAAGGCTCACAGGCCAACCATGGAACCTCGATCTCGCCGACATTGGCATAATCGAAAGGACTGGAGATTCTGAGGTATGAGGTACCGTCGTTGGCATTAAGCCCGGCTGCACGCTGGAAACGGCCGAAACTGTTAAGCGCGGTCAATGTGGCTGACGTCAGAATGGCGGCGTAGGCCTTGTTCCAGAGCATTGAACGCAACATGTCAGAGGCAGATATGGCGGACACGGCAATCGATAGATCTCCAGATTCAGCTTTGTTTATCCAGCGGGCCATGGGGATTCGGCCGTCATTGTCCGGTGCGGACCAGAAAGCCCAGGTCTTTGCGATTTCAGCAATGCGTTCCACATCCTGGCCAAGGTGCTGCAGTATGGTTGCACCCGCCCCATTACTCACAACCTGATCTGTGATGCCTTTGCGCAACGTCTCTTGAAGGTCTCGGCTGATCTGCAGTGCTTTAGATGCCTTGACCGCAATCTCTTTCCCCGGCTCGCAGAAAGCTTCAGGCGTAATGCCATGCACAAAACGCCAGTTCTGTTCCTTAGACTGTGATTTAAAGCGCCCTTTGGACGTTTCCGCTTCGGTGGGAAACGATGTTTCAAGCTGGCGGTTTATAGCGATGAGATCTTGCTTCAGAATACTGACCATTTGCCGGACTTCTGAGGCTCGATTCCGGTACTTTACGCCACCGAGAACAACAGCTGCCGAGTTTGTGGTTTTAGCAAGGCTGTCGAGCCCCCTGATCGCGCCCTTCACACGAGATAGGTGCGCGAAATGACCGATGGCTTTTTCGGGCAGGTGGTGGGCTTCGTCGAAAACATAAATGGTGTCTGCAGGGTTAGGTAGAAGTACACCTCCACCCAACTCAAGGTCTGCAAGGACAAAATCATGGTTGGTGACGATTACATCGACCTTTTTCAGGTCTTGCCGGGCTATTTGAAATGGACAGCGCTGAAACTTCGGGCATGCACGGCCAGAGCACCCTGCGTTGCTTGTGGTAAGCATTTCGCGCATGTCTGGTGAGACGTGCTCTTTCAGATCGTCGAAATCGCCTTCCCAGGCGCCCGCTGAAATCAGATTCTCCATCTTGTTAACAAGAAGAAGTTCATCGCCTGCTGGTGGACGAGTCCATGACGCTGACCCGACGTGATCATCCCCAAAATCGAGCGCGTCCTGACTGGTATCTGACCCGGTTAGTGAGCTCAGATTCCGCGTGCACACATAGCGCCGCCGGCCTTTTGCGATTTTAAAGGAGAACTCAAGCCCAGCCTTTTCAGCAACGATTGGGAGATCCTTCTCCATCAACTGTTCTTGCAGGGCTATCGTGGCGGTAGATATGACCAGTTTTTTTTCAAGCATCTGCGCCAAGGGTATGGTCCCAAGCATATAACCAATGGACTTACCGGTTCCGGTCTGCCCCTCAATAACGGCTATACGAACTTCGAGCGTGTCTTCAGGGTCAAGCGTTCGGGCTATCTCGGCAATCATCTCACCCTGGCCACGCCGCGGCTTAAAGCCTGGTATGTTTTTCGACAGATTTGCGTATGCATTGCGGATACGGATTTTCAATTCGTTGCTTAGCATCTTCAGCTTCTCCAGGCTATTTCATTCCTAAAGCCAGCTTACTGTCGATTTTCTATCTGCAACCCTCTACGGAAGTTTGGCTGTATCAGGGTTGATTTGTTATAGGGCCATCGAACCTCGAGCTGGTGTCGAATCGGTTTTCGTTGATCTGAATGCCGTAAAAATAGGCTATTTCAGTAAGCGTTCTGCGAATTACGGTGATGACTGTTCGGCGACAATTAGGATGACCGGACAGGATAGTTGACGCCGAACAGATGACGGTTGATTCCAGGGGACCTTCAATATCGATGTTACGCTTCACGATGAGCAAGGCTTTGAGGGCCAGATCTTCGATACGAGATTGATCAATAACGCCATCCCGAGTCATAGCATCCTTCAAACTTTCGGCCGCTTTACGAGCAATCCCTTTTGATCTTTCCAAAGATTGAATATTAAGGCTGTTCTCTGCCATTAAATAAAACCTCTATTCAACAGTGTTCCAGCTTGTTCAGTCCAGTAGTCCGCCTGGTGATACGCAAGAGCGACCATCAGCGCCGCGACTGAAAGGAACTCCACAATGCTGCCAGTAACCATAATGGGGAGCGCGAACCTGCGTTTTAATGGCCAGAAGACTGGAATACCCCCTTTCGTCACAAAGTCGCCAGCCATGTGTGTGAGGTACCCAATGCAGACTGAAGCGATCAGATAGCCGCCAAGTGGGCCATACAATGTCAATGCGGCTCCCAGTGCAATGACAGCAAGCAACGAGTGGGTCATGCCTCGATGGCCAATCAACAAGCTCAGGGGGGCAGATATGAACCAAAGGCGGCGACCAAGCCAGCTTTTTGGATGATCTATGTCGGGTAGCAGTGCGCCCGCTATTACGGCCAACATGCCGCCAGCGGTTGGCTCCAAGCTTGTATATTGCGCTGCAACAGACCAAGCCGCGAGACTGGTCAGAACGTGGGACATGGCCATCATGATTGTGATTCCTTTCTCTCGAGTAACAGCGGATACCGATGAATCATTAACTTGCCACGAACATGAGCTTCTGCAATCTGCCTGTCATCGACCGTAAATCGACTCGAGCTGGCCGCTCTTAGCGAATCTGCGAAGAGCGGAAGCCAAAATTAGCGTTTCATCATGTTTGTCGCCGACAAATGGCCGTTCGGACCACCATTGGCCGTTGTTCGGGACACCGAACCGGTCTTCCACTCCGCGGTCTTTTGTCCATAGCAGACCCCAACCTTCAGGCAGGTCCGAAATGCCAACAACCCCGGGCGGTGATAAATAGAAGCGCCAGTCCCCCATCCCTGATTGAGGAGCCCTGAATGGCTTTTTGGCGTCGGCCAGAAAGTCCGCCCGGGACACCTTGCATTCAACAAGAATCGACAGGCCGTCTCTCCAGGCAATGGCGTCGGGCTGCTCTCCTGAGATTGTATAAACCCTGAGATCGTCTCGAATGGTGACGGCACAACCTTGTCTTCGTAGCCACTTCTCCGCTTGGCGAACGAGATCTGCGTGAGCGATGTTGTGCTGCTTTTTTGACGGCGGAACGGCGGGATTTAATTGCTGGCGTTTTATGACGGCCATTCAAGGTCTCCAGTATCGAATTCGCATGAGTCCGATGATACTGAGAGGTAGCGGTTATGTGATGCTGATAGGTATGCGTTTTACCAACCCTATCAATGCATGGCTGGGGTAGTTCGTGCGGATATGCCTGTCACTCAGTGTCGGCGAACGACATTGTGAACAGTGGGCCCGATAACCCTCGGGGGAGGTGAGTCCAGAGACCCTTTCATGAACCATAACCTTAGTAGTAAGCGCCCTCAAAGCGACCACTAGGAAAAACAAAGCCCATCAAAGACTGGGCGCCGCCAAGCTCAAAATCAATACCTAGATTGGCATGTGATTCATTGCTGGCTGTTTTTATTCTGACCTCGCCTTCCTCTAGGTACACTGTGAGTGTCAAGTTGGAACTACGGGCCAAATCTTGTGCGTTTCGCATTACTTGAAGGGTTTTCATGGGTCTTCTCCTGTGATGACTGATATCCCCCAAAAAACCCGCACTGCAGGTGCTTTGGGGGATATCAGCCGAGAAAACCGGCCCTTAAAGTGCTCAGATGAGCAATCTTTTACAGAGGGCGTCCGCATGACGGAACGCCAAATTGACCTACAAAGAGTGGCCAACCTGCGCGTAAGGAGCGCAAACCTCGATCGCAAGCGATCAGAAGCTTAAAATTATATCACAGGTTTATTGTGGGGATAGACTTGGCCAAGCAGCCCAGCACTACGCTAACCAAGCGCTACCGGATCTGGTCGAGTATTGCCTCAGGCACACCCAGGGCTTGCCTGCAGCGGGTCATTGCCACATACAGCAGGTTGGTTTCGTCATCTACTACTTCAGGCGGCATCTTGCCGACTCGGAGCTCTGGGAAATCTTCCGCAAGCTGCACCCTATCAGCTTGCAGTCCCTTCGATCGATGAGCGGTGGTTAAGGTGATCTGAGCCTGTTCAATTTCACAGGTGTTTGCGGTGATGGCCTCCAGAAGCGCTGGGGTTTCCCGCCCGTACTCCTCAACAATCTTTGTGAGCCTGGTCATTTCAGCGTTTCGCGTCTCTTTCGCGGCGGCTTTGTAGTGTTCATAGGATGGAAATTCCTTCACTAGCCTGAAATCTTGAATGGATGTGCGCTGATTTGAAAACAACCAATACAAATCCCGTACTTGGCTGAGCCCATACGACTGCACTCCCCCTACCCACGCAATTTTCTTACCGAGTTTAACGGCGTCCGCTGCAGAACGAATTGTGTCGGCAACCGTGCGGTGGATCTTCATGTACGGAAGCGATGTGTCGATCAACGGACTGATTTGAGTGTCTGGCCCGGCTCCAATCAGGATTTCCTCCTCGTGCTTGTAGCGGAACAGCAACTGATTCGCCAACGTGGCCGCCTGACAACCAAACCGGAAGGAATAGGTTAGCGCGAATTCCTTTTCAGCCTGGAACGTCTCCATAGCCGATACGGCACCGCGAAATCTGTAAATCGACTGATGGGGATCTCCAATCATAATTACCGGGATACTTTGGCTTTCTATGATCGCAAGGGTGACCTCGTTGACATCTTGTCCCTCGTCGACAATCAGTAGGTCGTGTTGATTACCAAAATCCGGAGCGGACTGATGAAGGAGCTTGAGATAAGCGTCGTGTGTCATGTGAACGTCTCGCTGCGCCGGGTCAATCATTGCCGCCCACAACCTGTTGGCCACGGCCACAAGACGATCAGGCTCGATAGTTACGTCTTCGGGTATCGCTTTCTCTGCATGAGCAATCGTTATGCTCATATCGGATGAAATCATAAACAGACGTACCGTCTCAGCGATCAGCATGAGTGAGCGGTAGTTCATTTCGCCTAGAGGGTCGATAGCAGCACGAACATCGGCAGCCCTGAGGTTGTTTCCGTGCTTGTGCCTGTAGCTGTAACCGAACACACCATACGCAATAGCGTTGATCGTCTTGGAGATTACGTTGGGAGGAAAGCGGCCCATAGCGTCACGCTGAGCCGAGTTGTTGAATACCAAGTATAGGATGCGGCTGTTGGGTCTGGCTTTGCTGTACCCAGCCGCTGCCAAGGTTTTGCCTGAGCCGGCAAACGCCACAACTTTAATGCGGTGTGCTTTTGCGTAGATTAAGTCGAGCTGTTCTTCTGTGAATGCCATGATTCTTCCTCCTGGCATTCACAGTATCTTGAGCTTGGCCATCTGCAAGTCACTACCAGACGGTTTCTACCCGATAACTGGTAGTAGGAATGCCGGCCTGTATTGCAGCTTGCACGGCAAAACCAAGGCGATTAAGAATAGACGGTGGTTGCTGAAAGCCTCGAAGGTTGTCTGTACCGAAGTGCTGTTGCGCAACTTCCTCAACCGTTCCGAGACCGTCGACAAGGCCCAAAGCAACCGCCTGGCTTCCCGTCCATATGCGACCGTCATACAGATCTTCCTTGCTGGTAACCTTATCGCTGCGACTTTCTTCAACCATTGCTATAAACCGTACATGGATATCCTGCAGCATTGCATCAATGTGCTGGATGGAGTCCGGGTTCTGAGGTGACCAGGTGTCCATAGGCGCTTTGTTCTTGCCTGCCGTATAAAGTCGACGCTCGACACCCACCTTCTTCATGAACTCTACGGCGCCAAACCCAGCCATGCGAACACCAATGGAGCCGACGATCGTTGACGGCTGGACATAGATTTCATCGGCCCCCATCGCGACCATGTAACCACCTGACGCCAAGGTTTCCTCACCTACGAGAATGACCTTCTTGCCGTGCTCCTTCTTCAGACGCTGAATTCGTGATTTGATCAGTTCAGACTGAACCGGCGATCCGCCGGGCGACGACATGGAGATGATCACGCCTTCTGCGCTGCTAGAGAACGCTTTTTCGAGAAGTGTTTTCACGTTTTCGTCAGAAATAGTATGGGGGCCCTTGGCTATTTCGCCCTCAAGGTTCACGACTGCAACAAAGGGGGATCCATCCTCACTGACGGTGGCTGAGTCCGAGTTGCTGTTGAGGTAGGAGTAGTTGAATCCGAAGCCCGCGGTTAGAACCAATAACACCGAAAATAAACGAATGTACTTTGCCCGCCGATCCTTTCGACGTTCACTTAGGAGCTCCCTCAGAGCAATTTCTCCGAAATTGGTTTCCGTAGTCACGGGTATTCCTTTTAAAAGTTGGTGGTCTATTAATGAATTGTTGCTGTGTCTGGAGTGACAATCATGCCTGTGATCAGCCCCCAGTCCATTGCTAAAGAAACAGTTACCTTCGATGAATATGGCATGTATTCGCTGTCGATAACTGCTCCAGCAGGAGCTTGCTCTACTTCACTTTTCGTACGCTCAAAAAATACAGTCGTCTGGCGAAGAGAAAGCGATTCTTTTTCACCAAGAAGAAAATGTTCACGTAGGGTGGTTACAACGTCGTTTAGAATTTCCTGCTCCTGGTCGGAGTAGCCCCGGGTACCGTTCTCAACAACAGACTCAGTTGCCATTTGAAGCATTTGAAGCATGACCAGGATGTTTGAGCGCTCAAAGTCTGGTTTGAACATGGGCATCATTTTTCCTGTTAACGCGATCTCTGAGCAATTCTCCAACATTTTCGGGCCTCGCAATAGTCAGTAAATTCTTAAACTACTTCTATGTGGTGGCCAAGCTATGGAAGTTTAGGGGGTTATCGACGCTGAGACTTCTGTCCAAGCTCGCTGCTATCGAATTCTTCCTTTGCTTTCTGAGCGACCTCGGTTGTTTTTTCGGCGCCAAAGCGCAACCAATCTTCAGCCTGTGGATAGGCGCCGGCAATCATGATCCCAGCACAAACACCCGCAAGAAATCGAAACATAATATGCGTCCTAATAACTGCTAAGGGCTATATTTTATCAAACGAGAACTGGCTGGGGTCTCTGATACCCCATCGCTTTTGACGTACATTCAAACCATCTCACGGCGCTCGACGTCTGCAAATTGCCTGAAACATTGCCTGTAACGGTCGTGATTCGTGATCATTTCAGCGATCAAGCCTGCGATCATGTGATTTCAACTTGGACTGGAGCAGATAAAATGAATAGACTTTCAGTTTTTGTGTTTTTGTGTCTTTTTTCGGCTTTTTCGGGCTCTGCGTTTGCATATTCGCTGTCCGATACGGACAATGAAATTGTTAAACTGGGCAGGGAGCAGCTTGAAATTCCGGATGAAATTGACCTGGAATTTGAGGAACTTGAACGCTTTACTTACGCACTGCATCACCACAGAGTCATTCTTAGCGAAATCACAGCACGCCTGTTATTGGAACAAGAGGACAGGGCTTCATTGATTAAAGAGATGGTAGAGCGGAATGAAGCTGTGTTCTCACGCTACAAAATTGACGCTCAACGTGTGGGAGTTTTAGAGTTGGTTTTGTTTAAAATTCCGGAGATGACCGACTATATTAAACTCATCGCACGCTCAATTGATCCAGACATTATTAAGCGCTCCAGAATGCCGAAAACAGAAAAGGATTTGTTATTTTTGCTAGAAGGGAAAGTTAGCTATAGCGTCAGCGAAGCGATAGATTCGATGAAATCAGAATTGAAACAAGCCAATATAAGCGCGAGTTAGATCGCTTCAGATAGCTAAACGTATACCCCAAAGAGGTGTGAAAACTGATGGTAGCCCTAGAGAACTGCACCGAACTGAATGGGAGCGGACTATTGAAAGCGCTCCTGGAGCTTCAGCGAAGCTGGCGTATCACAGATTCGGAAGCAGGTATTTTAGTAAGAGCTGCCATTCCTAACAAGTCAAGCCATGCGGCCGTCTGGGACACAGATCAGATGGAACGTATGGGTTACCTGTTTGCCATTGATAAGATCCTAACCGGTATATTTACAGAGCAACAAAAACAAACATGGCTGCGCACGACGCAGGCGGCAAATATTTTTGGGCAACAGTCCGTTCTTCAAAAAATGTTGTTGGGTCGGGTAGCAGATCTTTACGTGATTGAGCGCTGGTTAAGAAGTCGTTTGGAGCTCATGTAATGGCAGGTCACGCGGCCGACACAGTTATTGTAAACGCACGAAAAGCCTACCGGGTCATTGCCCTGTGCCTATTAAATGACAGTTATTCGGATTCCGTTACCAAGGTGGTAGAGGGGTACGTTAGGCCCAGTTTTCCAGGGCACTGGGCGACAACCGACAAAGCCGCGGAAACGCTGCCTGCATCGCATAGCCAATTTCTTTTGAATGAGCCAAGCATGTTCAGTGATGGATCGTTCCCTATTGGCTATTTTTGTGAGAAACCCGAAGGGGCTCTGGATGAGTTCGGCGAGCGCATTATTGATCTGATCATTTTAGGTGCAGGCAATGGTGTGGCGAGCATGGAAGTCGCTATCATCGAGGTCGAAGTCTCTGGCCGCTTCATTGATATTTCCGGAGACAAGGAGAAGGACCATCTTGATCCAATGGAGGACTGGCAAGACTTTGGCAAGCTCGCAAGGTCTGACAAAGACATTGATGGCGTAATGTTCAGCGGCAGCGTTTACGAAGAGGACGACCCAATCTGGTACGCAGCGTTTGCCGTTGATGCGATCATCCTCTCAGATGAGCCGAATGCTATTTACCAGCTCAAATGGGACCAAGGGGAGTTTTTGGGCTATACAGAAACAACATCTTTATAGCCCGCCCTCCAATTCAGCCGTTTGTGGCTTAAACCTTCCCTTACCCAGCACAACACCAGAAAAAATAACGCCAAACGCTATTAAAGCGAGCCCCGAGATTTGATCCAGGATGCTCAGATCTTCACGTATGAACTGTCCTTCTTTCAGTAAGAAGAAATAGGTGAGGGCGAAGAATCCAACAAGTAATAGAAGTCTATGGCCGCTTTTTATCGCGACAGATTTCCAGCTCGACCAGTTTTCCGCATAAGGGGCGAATGAATAGGTAAGCCCGCTGATAACGGCTCCCGCTAAAAGTCCGAAGCAGACACCGCCAGTACGAGACAGTCCCGTTAAATAAAATGAAGCTCCCAGAACCGCTATGGCGGTGTAGTAGGTTACGATCCGGGCTGGCAACGACCACTTCCTTATTTGCTTAACAAATGAATCAAATATCATTTTCTTCCTGTAAATTAGCTTCTTTCGGGACCGGCAAGCTGAGCGGAATACGGCGGGCGTGACAATACTCAGCGTCATGATCCGTTAAAACTGTATACCCTTGCCTGGGATCAGAAATAGCCTGACACAGGGACCACATAGCCTTCATCGAACTGACAAGACGCCGTAATCCTTCACAAAAATCGAATATTACTTCTTCCGCGTGGTGCTTATCTGCGGTGATTTGCAACCCAGTTGTCCAAATAGCTGCGTTTAAGCAGCCTGTTTATTGCGCTCAATTTCCTGCAGTTTTCCAGGGTTGAGCGATACGGCTCCGGTGACTTTCCAGTTTCGAGTATCACCA
>Ga0307931_1000185_pt1 | contig 35956 bp, 36 predicted proteins | sample OrgLakmetageno47_FD_201816 | JGI IMG/M metagenome (GOLD analysis project Ga0307931, IMG submission 201816) | Saline water microbial communities from Organic Lake, Antarctica - #47 | ecosystem: Environmental > Aquatic > Non-marine Saline and Alkaline > Saline | place: Antarctica: Organic Lake...
TGAGAAATATGAATTCAAATTTCTTCAAATTTATTTTATGAATTCTTTTCCACTGAACACATCTTCTTTTGTTTAAAATGATCAAAGTTAAAAATATTGGCAAGGGCAACAATGATTATAATCATAGCGATGGTGGTTGAATTTAACGAGCAGCTCCAATCAATATACGTGATGTAGAATGTATTCTCTGCTTTGCACCTACATGATTGAGAAATATGAATTCAAATTTCTTCAAATTTATTTTATGAATTCTTTTCCACTGAACACATCTTCTTTTGTTTAAAATGATCAAAGTTAAAAATATTGGCAAGGGCAACAATGATTATAATCATAGTGATGGTGGTTGAATTTAACGAGCAGCTCCAATCAATACACGTGATGTAGAATGTATTCTCTGCTTTGCACCTACATGATTGAGAAATATGATTGAAGTGTCGGCAAAATTGAGATCATCGCAACAAGAGATGCGCAAAAGAAGCCTGTGATGATTCAATTACATCCCCATTCTCTGCTAAATTCCTGGCAGAAACGCCCATTTGATAAACCAGAAATGGTGGCTCCTCTGATGCTCACCTGGTTAAGCTGAACCCGCTTTTTTGTAGTGTTCAGCACCTTTTCACGCGGGACGCATTCAGATGAACGAGCTGCTGTGCTGAGATAAATTCAAAGTAACTTAAAATTCTGTATGATACCGAACAAGATACGAGACACTTTCAGCCAGTAAACAGCAAGCACACGTGCCATGCCCATGCCCACTAATCCTACTTTAGACTTGAGAGATGGCGCGCATCGCGCATGCACATAATTCTAGGTGCTAGGCAAAGCCAGGGTGAAAGAAGTAAAGAAATAAATGTATACGGCCCATAATAATATGGCGGCGAATGTTAGCCGCTTTTTTGGCATTTGGCTTTGTACTTCATATGAGTTGCCTGATGCCGCTTTCAGTAAATTCTCCAACGGATTTGCGTGACATTGGATATTTCCATGGATTCTTCATCTGCGATTCCAAACTTAAACTATCCTAACAGCGATATATTCTATCTTCCATCGACTAATTACAGGGAGACTGCTACTACTACTACTACTACTACTACTACTACTAGACAATGCGCACGAAGGAGGGCGGTGGCTGCTCGTTTCTTTCAAACGCAGCTTCCGTGCTTGCTTCGGAGCGCCTGCTCGCTGAGAAATTCGCCACTTCTGCGCTGCGCATTCTTTGCTGCTTCAGTGGGCTCATCAAAGAATACCTGAGTTGATTTTCTTCGGCGATAAGTTGGCGTGTCATTTCAAGCTTCATGGTACCACCGACGCCATGTGCAGCAGCCAAACCATATCCTTTGAGGCCACCCTTGAGTACATTAACCTCAATGAGCCAAACGTGGAGATTCCTGTCTACAAGAAAGTCTAAGCCAAATCGCTTCAATTTTCCTGAGGATGAATGCATGCCTTGATTGGAGCCTCCTTCAGCTTTGCGCGTTTCAATATCCGCAGTTTCTTTTGAAAGAGAACTAGGTTCTGAACTCAAGGCACGAAAGAGAGATGTGATGATCTTGATAACTTGCGGTAGCAAAATTTCTTGGTAAACATCTTTCTCCAGCGCTGATTCGTCCTTCATTTCTTTCCTCTGATACGTGAGATATTCACCAAAGGCCCGCACGCCCCACTGGCGTTGAAATACAGAATAAGCTCGTGTTGGATGACCGCCCAACTAACACGTAACCGAAAGCAAGCAAGAAAATGGTAAGTACAAGGCGCGCAAATGGAAATCTTGGGATATCGAATTTAAGCACGCACTTGGTTTGTCACATGTGCTCCTGGAATTAGCTTGTTCGTAAACTCGAGACCCGATAGGTCAATATAACCTTCACGATGAAGCCAGCATGATGGTGATTGGCCTAAGGATGCTAGCATCCAAATACGCAAGTTGTATTTGAACAAAGACGTTTCCGGTGCAGCAACTGCATCTTCGACACCCTCCCTTTCAATCGCCATTTCGTCCCTCGGCTCACAACCTCGATGTTGGCCTGTAGGCCAGTGACGCATCAAGATGCGCCTGTTGACAAGGTGAGGGTCTTCGATGCACTTCTGCAAAATGCACCCATGCCGAGCATCATTCAAACCTTGCACGCCACATCTGCCAACAGCTGCCTGCCATGCTAGGAGAAGCGACGGGATACCATCGTTGCCAGGTAAAGACGAGCCCTCGGGTAGACGGTCAAACAAGAGAATGCCCCGGCCGTTGCCGCCACCGTTGAGCGAAGGTTTCAAAAGCCACACATTTTTCGAGAGCAAGGATAGCTGACACTTTGGAGGTAGCGCTGACAGTGTAGCTGCAGCGGCTTCCAGCTGCTCCTCACTGATACATGCTTCTATCCCAGCTTGAACATTACAATCTAATCTCGCGCTCCGAAGAGTGCTCCATTCGTCTTGCCGTATCTCAAACGGGACTAGACGGCTTACGTATCGTTGCGCTACCTCTAAAACTGTGTTCACGATGTCGCGGTCTATAGGCCGAGTAGGGTGCGGCTCCCACCGGATAACCGGTACGGATGAATCGCTTTCAGCTGCCTTCTTGTGAGTTGATGTTTTCTCTCCTGATGCAGAAAGCCTTTGTGAACTCTCGTGGTGCGTAAGGGGGCGTGTTGATTCATCAGGATCGTTGTCCCTCATTTCCACGTCGTTGGCAGCAGTAATTTCAATCTGCTCACCGTGGGGTTCTGCAATAAATTTGAGAATCGCTAACGCTCTCGAGAGCATAAAGTCTTTGACGAATGCGTCGAATTCGCCGTCACATTCACGTTGCGGGAGAATCACGTAGCTTCGGGGCGCCAGATGGTGCACTTCTTCGCCGAGCTTTCTCAAGTTCAACGCAAGCATATCTTTGCAGTTCAACTCGTCAGCTGACCCAGCAATGCACTGAGAACTATCACGCGTGTCCTGCAACTGCGCAGCGACAAATTCCATTCGGAGCCTGCTTATTAAATGTATTACTAGTTCAAGCCCCACGCCCACTCGCACACATGCGCGCGCCTTTCTTTAACGTAAGTACAGCACTTGCTGTGCGGTCAAATCAGTAAGTTTTCCTACACTTCTACGTTCACTAACGCCAATATTTCACCTTGGTTCTGGACTTCGTGGTGGCGGCGTTGCTAACTACACTGATTTCGAGAGAAGCTCAGCGCTTGGCTTGAGGTGACAGATAGTCGCACAGGTATTTTCTATAGACTGGATTGAACAACAAATTAGTAGACTAGCCTGAGGCAAGCCATCAAGTCCATCAAGCATCAAGCATTCAAGCAAGGATTCAAGCATCGGGCCATCTTTCACAGCACAGCAGCTGAGCTCCAAGATTGTTCAAAGCTTACAGGGTAGTCCTGTAGCTGCTGCCTACCGGGCACATGACGTCACGATGTCACTTCTGACTTCTGACTCCTCGTCATGAAGACGACTCCTGACGACGACTCCTCATGACTGGCACTTCTGGCTCCTGACGGCCTGCAGTCGATGTTTAGTTTCACCGTTCGCGCCTCTAGTAGCGATGAGATGGTGCTAATAGCATATTCTTTAAAGCTCAAACCATTTAAGTGCTTGCAAGTCTAGCTTGTAGAACTTATTACTCCTGCAGCGCTTAGCTACCAGCCAGGTCATGATGCGAAGAGGATTCCAAGCATCATTGTTAGCTCAATACACTATTGCTCCTTAAGCTTTCTTGCGTGCTTTAAAGACTCATCCGTTGGCTATTTATACGGCCTGTATCGAGCAAGATGTTACCACAGAATTCAATCCGTTGCGTTTTGCGTTACTCGACCAAGGTGTGCCTTCGCCTGCATCCAGGGTCAAATGGTCAATCTCAACGGACCCAAGCAACCCTTGCTTTAGACGGCCGACGCTCGTCGATTGATCGCTTGCTTCAGTTAAGCGCCGCGGAGAACAAACAATCACCACTGAAAAGCTCGCCAGAGCAGATTGTCGCAGAGGATGCGGCTCATTTCACCGCACTGGCATTAGCAGGCGACGACGACAAGCTACCATTAGTTGGCGCACCAGCTCCGTCAGTTAAAAGTAAACGATGGGACTTCTTCCATACCTTTGAATTTCGACGCCAATTATTTGAAGGACGTCTTCAGGAATGTAAGAACTCAAATGAAGCAGTAGAAATTTTACATATGATGAGAGATGAAAATCATGGGGCCACTGTAGACGCATACAACTCAGTGCTGCAGCTTAGCGCTCGAGAGCGCAAATTCGAAGTCGCGCTGCAACTATTGGACTGCATGGAAGTGGATGGCTTACCGTTGAGCTTAAAGTCTTTCAACATCACATTGAACGCTTGTGCTCGTGCTAAGAAGTGGCGAATCGCTGTGGAACTGCTTGAGTCCATGGCGACGAGAGGTATTTCCCCAGACGTTATTTCCGTTTGTTCAGCAATCAATGCGTGCGGGAAAAGTGGAATGTGGCAGAAATCTCTTGAATTGTTTGAGTCGATGCCGAGAAGAGGGATCCAGCCCAATCTCGTCACTGTAAACGCTACCTTAAGTGCATGCGCGACTGGAAAGCAATGGCAGAAAGCTGTGGAAGTGCTTGAATCCCTTGTGGAACGCGATTTGAAGCCTGACGTCATTTCAATTAGCACCGTTATCACTGCATGTGAAAAAGCCGGGCAGTGGGAAAAAGCTTTAGAGGTCTATAAGTCTTTTCCAAAACATCACTTGGTGCCTGACGCGGCTGCAGTAGGTGCTGCGATCAGGGCATGCGGAAAGTGCGGGCAATCTCAAGAAGCTCTGACGCTCCTTGAGTCCACTCCAGTGGTAGATATCACTACAGTCAATGCTGCCATCTTAGCACTCAAAAAAGGCCAAGGCTGGAAACAAGCAATTGAACTGCTCAATTCGTTGCCGAAACGTGGTCTACAGGCAAACGTGTTCACCATAAATGCAGTGATTAGAACGTGTGGGGAGAATTGGGAAGGAGCGATTGCATTGCTGGATTCGATGCCACAGCGCAAATTGAGGCCCGATATTACTACGCTTAACACAGTGGTAGCTGCTTGCGAGCAAAACAAGCAGTGGGATAAAGCACTTGATTTGATTGATTCCATGCCTCAGCGAGGTCTTGTGCCTGACATCGTCACTATGAACGCCGCTATGACCGCCTGCGTGAAAAATGGACGATGGCGAGATGCCTTGGAACTCTTCGAATCGATGCCCGATCGTGGTATAGAGCCTTGCATTATTACCATGGGCACAGTCATTACTGCATGCGCAAAAGGAGGACGCTGGAAGCAAGCTGTAGATCTGTTTGAGTCTATGCCATCTCGAGGAATACGCCCAAACGTTATCACAATAACTGCGGCCATAAGCGCGTGTGGTAACGGTGGACAATGGAGGGAAGCCGTTAAGTTGCTTGAAAATATGCCAAACCTAGGATTACTTCCCAACATTTACACCATGAATGCCGTCATCAGCGCGTGCGCAAAGTCCGGGCAACCAGAAAAAGCGTTCGAATGTTACGACTCTTTGATGGATTTAGGGCTGCGACCCAATGTGATATCGGTGAACGCAGCTATCGGAGCCTGCGAGAGAAAAGGCGGTTTATGGGAGAAAGCGGTGGAACTCTTTGATTCCATGGCGCGTCTTGGTTTGGACCCCAATACCATAACCTTCAATTCAGTCATCAGAGCATGCGCCAATTGTGGGCAATGGGAGAAGGCTGCAAACCTTCTCGAGTCCATGTTAGCTCGTGGCCTGAAGCCGAGCCACACTGCTTTGAGTGCCGTCATTAGGGAGTGCAATGCTTCAGGGCAGTCAGAAAAAGCTGCCGAATTTAGTTCGCGCATTGTGCGATAGTTGTAGTAAGGAATTTGTTTAGATCGCCATTGTATTATTCCCGGTGCCATGGCCTTGATTTTGACTAGTACTCTTAAGTCCTGTGTACTGTCTGCTTCTCTGGCTCTGGTTTTGTGGCCGATGAATCGCCATCTCTTCGCTCTACTTAAGTATAGTTCGGAGGGAACTCGCTCTATGATTCTACGCTTACAATTGTAACCCATTTCGGTATTTCAAAAGGGAGTTTTAGTGATAGCTCATAAATTTATTATTCGCAATTCGCAATACGCCGAAACGGTTTATCGAATTTATCATTTATCGACCTCGTTTCTAAATGGAGATATCCGTAGGTCTACAGACTTTAGAACTCGTCTACGGATGGCGGATGGCGATGGTGGATGATTCGGGTGGCGGGTGCAGGCGGGTGGACCCGTGAACCCGAGCGACACGCAACACGCCGTTTATACATATAATATTATTATGTAGTCTTAAGTCCTGTGTACTGTCTGCTTCTCTGGCTCTGGTTTTGTGGCCGATGAATCGCCATCTCTTCGCTCTACTTAAGTATAGTTCGGAGGGAACTCGCTCTATGATTCTACGCTTACAATTGTAACCCATTTCGGTATTTCAAAAGGGAGTTTTAGTGATAGCTCATAAATTTATTATTCGCAATTCGCAATACGCCGAAACGGTTTATCGAATTTATCATTTATCGACCTCGTTTCTAAATGGAGATATCCGTAGGTCTACAGACTTTAGAACTCGTCTACGGATGGCGGATGGCGATGGTGGATGATTCGGGTGGCGGGTGCAGGCGGGTGGACCCGTGAACCCGAGCGACACGCAACACGCCGTTTATACATATAATATTATTATGTAGTGCTTGAAATTTCATAGTTCATGGCCTTATGATTCACCCTTGATGTTTCCATCTCTGTGCTAAGAAACTGCACCGCAATAAAGTATAAGTGGGCTTCTTGCTTCGTTCGGGAGAGAATTAATTGCCATGAACAACAAACAGCGCTGATCAAATAAATGCAGTTGCGGCCAACGTCCCAGACAACGTCCCACACTGTCCCACTAAATATTTCTCAAAAAGCAGCACACCACTTCACGCGAATACAATACAGTAGCGTCAATCACACTTGAATGCGCGCTACACTTGACTAGCCACCGGTTTGAGCACCTCAGGGCAGGGCGAGAAAAGTGATGATTGGCAGCAAGATATGATGACCCTTCGACCAAACGGAACGTACGAAGCAGCGTACCATATTCCCGCCAGAGTTTCTAAAACAAGCAAGCCCAGCACAATCGGCAACGGAGCCTGGAAAGCGACAGAACAGCAGAAACGTACGTGGGGACGTAATTGTCACAAATAGAAAAGAATTCGCTTGTCTTCTTTCTCCGATGTAGACCTTTTCTTTCTGAACGTAAACTCCAGTAAAAGTGTGGAAACAAGTACAAACAATGTGAGACAAAATGAATCAATTACCTTAAGTAAAGCCGCAACGAATATACCAATCATCAGCGAAAACCAAATCGCCGTACCAACTCGCCGGTGCTTCTCAGTCATGCGATGGCACAATTTTCGAGGACCAACAAAGAGGGCCTGCCATACCCACGTAAAAAAGAGCAAAACAGGATAACGAGGAAAGAGGGTCAGGAGGAGGAATGTGACGACGAGCATACACATGGCAACGAGAAGACGGAATGACGACGATTTACTAAAAAGAAAATCACCGTTGCTAAGATGGCCACTACGTTTCCCGCGATGTAAAGTTCAGCAAAGGCGCGCACGTTCTTGTCCGAGTAACCCTTGGCGAGCAGCAGCGTGCCCATGATGCTCAGCATGTATCCCAGCCCACACATGGCTGGCGGCCAACGACACGAATAGACAAAGACAAAAATCAAGAACATGAATAGTTATGCACATTTGATTTTGTTATCAATTCTAGCAAGTCCAGCGAGGACAATTATGCTGTGTCTGTGTTGAGCAATTTCCTCCCGTATTCAATCCGCGCCGTATCAATATAATCACTTACCGCAGAACCCTGCAACGCGCTGCTTCATGCTCAGTTTCGGGCACATTTCGCACACTTCGTCTTCCATCGTGCGCTGCTTCTCGACGACTCCAATTGCTTGGCCAGCTTTGGTCACACTGCTCGTCAGTTTCTCTTGCAACCCGCCCAGGGCGCCTCTGCCTTGCGACCCCGGTTGGGCTGTCGTAGGCTTCGATGATGACGTTGGCTTCTCTTTGTTCCTAGCAAAACAAGATCAACCCAAATTAGGATGAGTAAGCTGACATAAACGAGTTTTCATGGTGCACTCTAGTAATATGATTTCAAGATGATATCCTCTCGGTGGCACCACGATAGATTGGTCAATCACGAAGTGATGGTTCTAGCTAGGATATTACTGTACGCACCCCCCACCGAACCAACTAGGAAAAGCCTGCTCTTCATTTAACGGCCGATGAGCTTCATTTTCCTCTGTGCTCTCAGCGTTACCCATTGACTTCTAAGTGCCACTGTCCCTTTTTCTAACAAGCTGCCCTTATCTTATCCTTTTGCTTCTCTTCTGATTGTTTCTGTCGAGCTTTTCCCTCACAAGATTTCATACAGGGTCATGATGCTGGCATGTTCTGCATATATTCAATCTCTCTGCTGATCTGATGAATCATACATAATAAGTTAGCAGACGCGATGAAAGCTAGAACAAGTGTTGGATAGATACCCCTTCTTGCCTCATATAAGCTTCTTAAGGTTCCGAGGCTAGATACCCAGACGCTAGTGTTAAAGTCTTCGCTGCTCTTATCATGGAGAGTGCTACATCATCGAAGCTGGAAATTTACGATGCGCTCTGCTCCCAGATCGATGCCGACCCAGGTTCATTCTCTCGGCCCGTTGACGTGTGCTGGGCGCAATACTGGGAGGTTCGCGTAGTGCTTTAAGAACCGTGCCAGCACTTGAATTTACCTTTTATTTGTGTTGTAGTTCGCAAACTTTCTGTTTGCGTCCTCTCCGTTAACGATGTTGTCGCCTGTTTTGTGTCTCGGATACACAGGCTTTGGGATCGTTCTTACGAGGCAATTTAACAAAACCCGAACTCGACTTCGCTGTTTTGCACACCTTGGGGCCTAAGAATGTACCTAAGCACAACAAATTGGTCAGTAGATACGCGTGCATTCAAAAAAAAATTTTAAGGTCTATTGCTTTGACCTCATTCTGAGACCCACGCCTAACTTTGGGATGCTCACGTGTTATTGCTCCTTCTCTCCGTGCATCAAAATCCTAGATCTTAGACCTGTTAAGAAACGTCCACGCCGATATCAATACTGAGCCCGATTCCAAGACCACGCTACCACCTACGGCACAAGTATCCGAAATGGGTTCTTCAGCAGGTCGTGTAACAGACGACAGCCTCAACGGGTACAGCAGCACTCCCCAAGGTGTGCCCAGTAACGACTTTGGCGAGAACGCTAGCGAAGTTGGATTCACAGAAGAGGCTACAAGGAGCAATTATGTTGCGGCCTCCGTTGACACGAAGGCACCTAGTGCTATCGATAATGAGGTTGAAGATGAGAGCGAAGATGACGATGACGGAGCAATGCTACATGCGCTGGAGGCTGCATTTGGAGGCCGCAGCAACGCATGGGCGCTTTTTGGTGAACCGATTCCCGCTACTAGCGAGCAAGTAGATAGCAATGCTTACTGTAAAAACATAAACAACGAAACGGTTGAAGCCAGCAACGTTACCGATCAAATGGAAGTTGAAGGCGAGGTGGCCTCAGCCGCCGGGGAGGATTCCAGCAACACAGTTGGCAGTGACGAAGGACCTCAGAATGCTGCGACCAAGGCCACTGCCGAAGCTACTGCGAACGCCAGTGCTGCGCCCTCTGTAGCACCTACTGAAGTCCCTGCACCTGGTGAGGTCCCTGCAAGTGCACCTACAGCTGCTCCTGCAAGTGCACCTGCAGCCCTGCAACCATGGCGTGCGCCGAAGCCCTATCTGGGCACCCGGGCGCCGGGTTGCGCGGCCGTGCAAGCCACCATCGAACGCCTGCTGCGGGCTCAGATTGCGCTGGACCGGGAGCTCACGCCGCCACCGCCTGGGAAATCTCCAGGGGCTTCTTCGTCTTCTTCTAGCACGGGAGGAGGAGCAACGGCAGCCTCAACAACAGCAGCCGCAGCAACGGCAGCGGCCGCAGGAGCGGCGGCGCCCACCGCTGTGCCAGGGCCAAGCCCGCCCCCAGCCATCTGGCCCAGTGCCGGCGTCTCCGTAGTGTCTGCTTCTGCGGAAGTGAGCGCTACCCTTGCCGTCGCCGTGAAACAACACTTGAGCCGGACCCTGGCCGCAGCTGTAGCTGCTGCTGGAGGCCTAGATGCTCGTCGTCACAATGGTGGAAGTTCTCACGATAGGACTACTTCACAACATGTTGGAAATAGTATGACCACCGATGGCGTTGGCTCCAGTGCTCAAGATTCTAGCAGCAGCAGCAGCAGCAGCAGCAATAGTGCTAGCAGTGCGAACAATGACATAGGCGTTGCCAGTGGCCATGCGAATATGGGTAGTGCGAGAAGCGAGAGCAGCCATGTTGCCGTAGCAGGTTTTCGGCGGCGCCTCCTCTCAGCAGGCGACTTGTTGCGTGGATTAGAGAACCTCGACTGCGCACGCTTGCCTCAACAACAGCCACCGCCGCCTCCGGTACCGCCGCTGCCGCCGCCCTCACAAGCAGCAGCAGCGGCAGGTGCCAGCCAAGCTCAGCAGCCTGCAACTAACAAGCCTACTGGAGGGCCTGCCATCGTGGGAGGAGAAGGAGGAAAAACGCTTGTAATGCCACCGGCAAGAGAAATTACAACCGGTGCTCCTTGCGCTCCTCCTGCTCCAGTTTCCAATTCTGTTGTTACACCTTCTCCAGGAAATCCAGCGCTGCCATCGCCGCCACCATCTTCGAGTCCGTTGACGTCATCAACACCAGCAGTGGCACCACCACCCTCCACCACCATGTCGTCGTCTTCTTCGACGTCAAAAGCGCCTGCAGGTGTAAGGTCAAGGTCAACCAGGTCGCGGTCCCCGACGGCCTTTGGGCCAGGGCAATGGTTGCGGCCAACGGCCATGCGCGCGCAGCAAGTGCGGCTGCGGCAGCGCCTAGCGCACTGCGACGGAGCTTACCCCCTTGGCCTGCGCGCGTCGCGTCGGGATTTGCCTCCGACCGAGGCGGTGACTACCAATGCTGCTGCTGCACCTGCACTTGCTGCTAATGCTGGTACTACTGCGAATGCAGCTGCGATTATAGCTGCTAATGCTAAGCCTGCCTGTTCCAACGCCGAACCTGCAAATGATTTGGTTGCAACCGCCGAATGGGCGAAGGCCATGCGTGGCCAGCGCCTCGAAAAGCAGCGGTCGGCAGCCACAGCCTTTCATTCCGGGGCAGCGTCCGCCACAGCAGACGCAGCAGCGGCGCACCAAAAGAGGCCGCTCAAGGCTCCAAAACCGTCTCCGGGGGAAACCAACGACGGTTCACGAGACGTTGATTCGCCAAGGAAGCCACAGATGAGCAACACTGGTGCTGTAGGGTCTCCTCACCTGCTGCACCAGCAGCAGCACCAGCAGCATCAGCACCAGCACCAGCACCAGCAACAGCAGCAACAGCAACAACGGCAGCAACAGCAGCAGCAGCACCAGCAGCAACAGCACCAGCACCAGCAACAACAGCAACAGCAGCAACAGCAGCATCAGCAGCAGCACCAGCAGCAACAGCACCAGCACCAGCAGCACCAGCACCAGCACCAGCAACAGCAGCAACAGGTGCAGCAACAGCAACAACAGGCAGTGCACGTGAAGCAACAACAGCAGCAACAGCAACTGCAGCAGCATCAGCAGGACCACCAGCGACAACCCATTCAACAGCAACCGCAAACGCCACAACATTCGCAACAACCCCAGCAGCAGTCCATTCCAGGTCACCTGCCGAATGCTGGAGGTAGTGCGGGACTAGTGAAGGCAGCGAATGGAGCCCAGCCAGAAGCAGCACAGCGAATAAATCAACAGGCACAAGTGAGCGTTGCGCCTTCTGAAGTTGAAACAGCTCCATTGTCAACTGCCGTACCTCCAACGGCATCTTTACCACCGTCTGTACCGCAGCAGTCTACATCAACACCTACATCAACACAGTCTTTCTCACAAGAATTGCCCTTTCTGCACCAACGTCCACCCGAATAATAGCTACCGCGATAAAGTCGGCGCATTCCGTTACATACCCTTAATTTGCTGAGCATAGTGCCTGTCTTCGCTCTGGGCTAGACCATTCGCTTTTTTATATGACTATCAATTAGTTATTTGGAGATAAAACGGGGTTGCGTTCTATATAATATAAAGTCCTGGGAGCAGGAGAAAGAAAATGATCAAATCTAAAAGGCGACCTAGAATTCGTGGTACTAGCTACTTGCAATTTCCGCTTTCCATCATTGCCAATGAGGAATCGCGGCCCATGTGCAATTGCATAATGTCTTACTATCTGTGCCATAAAAAATCCACTACTAAGAAGAGCTGAAAGCAACGGAAAAAAATCATCAGTAGAAATATGAATCCATGTCTTAGGGCCTGTGCTACAATACAAGCTGTATGCTGATGTCGTTAATTCGTGTATTGAAGGGCATTTCGGCCCCCCTTGTATTCATTTGGGTGTGAGTTGGAGGCTTTAGGCGCCCAGTCATCTTGCATATCGCAAAGACATGAACTAGACATGGCCAAAACCCAAGTCCAGCCGGTCCCTCTTCACCTGTAAGCTCATGAATAGCGGTCTCTCGGGGCCTCTGTGCCGGAATACCAGGACTTTCATGGCAGTTCGGGCATTTAACCTGATTGGCCCCTTCTGCTTTAATAAGCTGAAAATTCCTCTCGAAATTAGGCATGTGCTCCTGACTTGCCCCGCTTCTTATATAAAAAGCTCTCTTTGTATAAGCAGCTTTGATTTGCATTTCTTTCTGTTATTATTTTAGTTTCGGCCTTTGGGGGCTCGGGGCCTGTGTCAAAAAAAAAGGCTGTGTCATTGGGCTGTGTCAAAAAAGGCAAAACGAAAAATCAGAGCATGGAGGAGCGTACCACTTTGGACCGCTACCATCACTTCCATGGCCACTCGGGCATGTGCGCCTGATTAGCTTCTTAGGTCTAGTTTGCGCTGCTTTGCTTTTCTTCTCTACCTGTTTGTCTTCTAATTCCGGCCCTTCGGGGCCTGTCTCAAAAATAGGAGGGGAAAATTCGGGGAGATATATGATTCCACGATTTTTACCGGGATGTGATTTTGACGTCTCCTGAGCTCACGAATGAGTGTGAGTGTGTGTGCCTTTGGTGGATTGGTGGCGCCCCTACCTTTACGTATCAGATGAGCGCCTCACCGGCCATCATTCCCCTCGAACAGGGCTGGAACGATGAAATCAAGGTATATAATCCATTGCCTTTATATCGAGTAACACGTTCTGCCTATGATTTTCAAGGAGGTGACCACTGCACCTGATACTGTATCGTGGTGGCAAGAGAACTAATAAAGAACGAAGTGGCTGCCACGAGGAAGTAGTGTAATTTAGCGGCCCCGTTCTAGCGAACGTTATATTGCATTGAGTGGTTCGGCGGTGGTGTACATATCTCCTCTTGCTTCCACCCGAGTTAATGCCAGCTACTTGAATGTTTTCTCATATTACCCTACCCTGGCTTCTGCTTGCTTCTTTTCCTCTTCCACAGAAAAAAGCTATCGATCGGCTTGAAGAAATCCTAAACAGCGACTTCGGCAAAAAGGTTTGAATCAAGATTGAGTCGATGTTAGCGCTGGCTGTGGTGTCACTCTTTGTATGAATGCGCTAGTCTTGACTACTGTAATTCTTAGCTTCTGACCCCCCCCCCCCCCTTCCTCTGTGGCCATGCAATAGAAATCGACTTTGTTTCCGCCGAAGGAGTATGTACAAACCTACACCACGTGCTACAACATGTGCACACAGGTTCGTTCATGTGTACCTTATTGAAGAGAGTGCCCCGGAGGAAAACAAGTGTTTCTTAATATTGAAGAAGGGTGTGCAGGCTTCAGGAGGCCTGCATTGACGGTCACTTTGAAATGTGCTCGATTGGCTCGAGAGAAGCCTTCTAACTCCACTTTTGAGTCTTCATATTTGTTCCTGATTCATTGGCAATGGTCTCTGTGAACTTGAGTCGTCGAACTGGAGTGGACCTGGGGTTCGCTTTCGAGCTCTATATTCTGAGCGTCCCTCCCTTTTTCCTGAACTTCTTCATTCCCTGAGCTTTCAATCCCTCCTTTTCATTTCTGGTGCTGCTCGTTTTCTCCCTGTCTTCTTGTTCTGTGCTCCTCCCCCCCCCCCACTTCCCCTCCCCCTCAACGTCAACGAGCGCAGAAGTCGCCGTACAACTGGTCGGAGGCGCTGTACCAGCGGCACGGCGAGTCGATCAGCAACTATTTGACCCACACGGTGCTGCCCGCGCTCCGGGACCGCCACAACGAGTTTTTGCTCAAGGAGCTGACCCGGCGGTGGTTCAACCACCAAATCATGAACAAGTGGATGCAGAAATTCTTCATGTACCTCGACCGGTAAGACTCCGTCAGAAAAGTTTTTACTTGTCCCTCGTCCTTCTCTTCTTTTTCTCTCCTCTGTCTGTGTTTGCGCACGCAATCGGAGTGCGTGCGGATTTTCTCCTTTGTTTTGTTTCTTGTTTTCCAGCTTCAAGTCCCTATTTCGTTTGCCCTTATTCTCATATCTGGATCCACATCATCGCTCTTTCTCACTGTTTTGCTCGTCTTGATTTTGACCATGTGTTAGGTACTACGTGAAGCACCACTCGTTGCCGCCTCTGGAGAAAGCAGGCCTGAAGCACTTCAAAGACCTCATCTTCAACGAAGTAATATGCACTCTGTCTCAGTCTCACCTTTTTTGTTCTCGCGATGTTGCGCATTCCTTTGCTTTTACCGCCCACGTGGATAGCATTCACCACCTTCATCCCTCTTCTTCCACCTTCGAACACAACGAACACAAACACAAACAAACATGAACAAAAACCAAAGGTGAAGGACGACGTGGCCAACGCGATGCTCACCCTCATCAACGCCGAGCGCGACGGCGCGGTGGTGGACCGGGGTCTGCTCAAGGCCTGCGTGCAGCTGTTCGAGGCCATGGGCATGGGCTCGTTGGACGCGTACACTTTGGACTTCGAAGACAAGCTCCTAGCGTCGACGCAAGAGTACTACGCCCGCAAGTCCTCAGAGTGGATCGACAGCGACGGCACCCCCGCCTACATGGTTAAGGTAAATGTGTATATATCCGTGTGTGGTGAAAAGAGAGAGGGGCTGAAAAGAAAAAAACAGGATTTGAGAGAAAAAGGGGCATGTGCACTGCTGCGAGTTGGTGACAAGTGTACTCTCACCGAAGTAAAACCCAATTTCCTTCACCTTTGTGGTTTGTCACTTGGCTTACAACAAACTTGTTTGTGTCCTTGTCGTTGCCATATAGGCGGAAGCGGCCCTGGACTCGGAGCGGCAGCGCGTGGAGAACTACCTCAACAGCGCCTCGGAAGGGCGGCTCATTGGGGTGGTGGAGACTGAAATCTTGGAGAAGCGAGAAACCGTGCTGCTGGAGAAGGAAGGCAGCGGGTTGCGGGTCCTCCTCGCCAACGACAAGGTGAAAAGGACATACGGTAGAGGAAGCGAGAAAGAGAGAAAAACTGGTGAACAACGAAGTGGCGGGGTTTAATTTGGTCGCGGGATAACTGTATCTGTACTGAACACATCCACCTCATTCATTCTGCGCTCTGTCTTTTCTCCGCGCGTGCATCTTTCTAATCGCGTTTCTGCGCGCTTCTCACGTCACGCCACACCTTGATTTTCACGCGTTTTCCGCCACCGCCACAGCTCGAGGACTTGTCGCGGATTTACCGGCTCTTTGGCAAGAAGGAAGAGTGGCTGCAGCCGATTGCGGCCATCGTCCGGGAGCACATTTCGTCCCAGGGCCACGAGTGTGTGGACCGCCGGGAAGCGCGCCTTGCGGAGCCAGCAGCGGCGGCGGGTGGGGGTGGGGCAGCAGCGGCCGAAGGCGGTGCGGCGGCTGCGCCAGCGAGCAAATCGGGGGTGAGTGAAGCGTTGACCGAAAGGAGGTTTTGAAATTGGGCTGAACGGGGAACCGGTTGAAGAGAGTGTGTTCAGGTGTTCCCTGCGCACGCTTCCTTCTCATTTGGCTGGTCTTGAATGAAATGAGAAGCATCGAGAAGCATATCTCTTCGTGGCTTTACTTTTTTTCGCCTCCTGTGTACACTCTTCTTTCTCTTCTGATATCCCCCTGCCTGTGCTTTCTTCTAGGACACCAAGGAAAAGAACGAGGACCCAGACTTCGTGAAGGAGTTGCTGGACTTGCACGACAAGTTTACCCTGCTGGTGGAGCAGCAGTTCGGCTCGAACGCCCTCTTCCAGAAAGCCCTCAAGGTGTGATGCACGGACTTGCTGCCTGAGTTTGCGACAGATGAGAGTTGTGTGAAGGGGTGGTAGGTGGGGAGCCGCGCGTGATTTCGTTGTTTGCGCCGAAGAGTGAAGTCTCCTGTGGTTCATGGGTGCGTGGACGATTGCATTCTCATTGCATCTTATTGTATCGTTACTACATTAGGACGCGTTCGTGGACTTTGTGAACCGGGACGTGGGCAAGTTCACCAACGCCGACCTGATGGCGTCCTTCTGCGACCGCCTCCTGAAAACGGGGGGCGAAAAACTCAGCGACGAAGAAATCGAAGCCTTTTTGGAGAAAACCGTGCAGCTGTTTTCGTACCTCATCGACAAGGTGCTGTAAAGAAGAAGCTTCTTATTTTTGTCATCTTTTCTCGGTCACCTGCAGTTTGAGCCAACGCAGACGACGAAGCGTTTGAGCTGCTACTGTAGTTATTTCTTCTCATCTCTAGCTCCGTCTGTCTTTCCTGTATCCCTTCGTTTATAGCAAATCTCATCGCATGTATGCGCCCACTGGCTAACCTCTCCTCTTTATATCATTACATTAGGACTTGTTCGCGGAGATTTACCGCAACCAGCTGGCGAAGCGGCTCCTGAACCAGCGCTCGGCTTCCGACGAGCACGAAAAGCTCATGATCACCAAGCTGAAGCAGCGGTGCGGGTCCCAGTTCACCAGCAAAATGGAAGGCATGCTGAGCGACTTGAGCATTGGCGTGGACCACGAAAAGGAGTTCAAGGCCCACTACGACGCCAAGGCCGCGGAAACCACGAGCGGTGAGGGCAGCGTGGAAGGCAGCAGCAGCAGCAGTTTGGCAGCTGGCGGCGGCGGCGGTGGCAGCAGCAGCTGCAGCAGCGCTGGCAGCAGCAACCTGAGTTCGCTCGAGTTTTCGGTGCAAGTCCTCACTACGGGCTACTGGCCGAGCTACCCCACTTTCGAAATCAACTTGCCGCCGGACATGACCCGGGCTTCCAAAGTGTTTTTCGACTACTACGCGGAGAAGAACAGCAAGCGGCGGCTGCAGTGGATGTGGGGCCTGGGCAACGCCACGGTGCGCGGCACCTGGGGCAAGAAGTCGTACGATTTGCAGGTGACCACCCTCCAGGCCGTGGCGATTTTGGCCTTCAACCAAGCTTCTGGTGGCGCAATGGAAGCGGAGGGGTTTGAGTCGGTGCGGGAGCGGCTCAACTTACCCGAAGAAACTCTGAAGCGGGTGCTGCACTCGCTGTGCTGCGGCAAGTACAAAGTGCTGGAGAAAGACCCCAAGTCCAGCACCATCAAACCCACGGACACCTTCAAGGCGGCGCCCAAATTCAGCTGCAAAATGCACAAGGTGCGGATTCCTATGGCAAACCTCGACGACTCCCACAACCCCAAGCGGGTCGAAGAAGACCGCACCGTGGCCATTGAGGCGGCGATTGTGCGCATCATGAAGGCCCGCAAGACGCTGCTCCACCAGCAGCTGGTGGCGGAGGTCCTGGCCCAGCTCGCTTTCTTCCGCCCCAACCCCAAGGTGATCAAACGCCGGATTGAAGCGCTCATCGACCGCGAGTACTTGGAGCGGGACCCGGACACCCCGAACACCTACAAATACTTGGCGTAAAAGAAGACAGGAGACGAGATGGCACTTTCGGGAAGGCGTTGCACTGATGTGGTGGATGGGTGAGCGTGTCCCTTGTATGCGTTGATATGTCTTCACAAGTGAGGCGAGTTATGAAAGTTGTGTGGTGTTACTTGTCCGTCGAACTGTGCAACCGACAGCGGAAGAACGGTGAAGGGCATGGCGAGCGGCGAAATTACTACAAAAGAAATCGTTCTAGGTATTATGGCAGGTGGAAGAATAAATAATTCGCTGATGAAATTGCTGCGTATTTCAAATACAAATTCTGCCGGGGTATTGTACTTCATATCCCGAATTCCTGTAGAAATCGAAACGATTTAATAACCGACATGCATAAGAGCTCACCGAGCAATCAAATATATAAACCATATACCCATACAGATACAGGATACAGATACGTCGTATACGGGAAATTTTGTAATCTATAACCCTCCGAATTCGAATTTGAATAATAATAAAACATTTTCTGTAAACTAATATTTAACGATTTCGTTTGAATTTTAAACCAAAGCACAATTCAATCACGCATTGTGCCATTGTGGCCTTTGGCATATCACATATTCGCCTATGATCAATACCCACTTCTGGGATCATGCAGCTGTAACTATCCGCCGAAGCTAGAAGCAAGGGTGCGATTTACGTACACGCGTAATTCACGCGCCTGGAGCATACTTTTTACTTCACGTGTAAATTACGCGTATTTTACGCGTATTTTACGTATGCCATACGCGCGGTAAATGTCGTTAAAAATACGGGCTCTTGGAATTCTTTGGTGGTGCTGTGCCCTTCCGAACTCCCTTCCCTACTTCTTACTTCAGTAGCTCACTGCCTTTCTGCCCGTGTGCGATTTGCCATTCTTTTTACACATCCTTCGTGATGGGCGTGGTCTCTGCCCAGAGGGAAGTGCCACGCTTTGCCGGTATGGGTGCCGTTAAATAAAGTCCACCACGATGAGTGGTTGTGATGATGAGTTACACCCAAAATATCCAGGGGGATTCCACGGTGACGTCACCACAGTATTCGCGGGATTTTGCCACATAATTTACGTCTGATTGGTAAAAATTACTTCCCCGCGTAATTCACGGCGTAAATCGCAACCTAGGCTAAAAGCTAGAAGGGAAGTTGAGGAGGAAAATCGGTGCTCTCCTTGAACTGTCCCGAAAAAAATGGAACACCCGATGAGGAGCACACAAAGCGAAATATTAAACAGGGAAGCCAGCAACAAATCCATCTTGAGGAGATCGCACTAAACCAATTATCTTGTTACTTGGTATTTATGGGATAGCAGTACCGGCAGGCTCGGTAGTCACAGGCGCTGCTTCCTCCTCCTCCTTCTTCGCGTCCGAAAGCTCTACTTTGACATCCGGTGCTTTCACGTCAACGCTTTTGCTCGTGCCGCCTCGGCCCATGATTTCAGCATGCACTGCCACCGCGTTCTTTTCTCGCGTGCAGCCGTTTTTCATTAAAATTTTCCGCTCTTCGACCAGGGCACACGGCATGCAGCAGCAGTGGGTGATCAGATCCCCCGTGCGCCCGCGCGGCGAGCAGCACAGCGCGCAGCACCGCTCGTTGGGCAACCCCAGCGCGTGCCGGAGCTCAAAGCGCTGCGCGGACGACAGCACCGCGCAGAGGAGGCAGGGCATCGACGCGGCAAAGGAGGTGCACGTCACCGACCAGGAGGTGGCTTTTCCGCCAATCAGGGCGGCGTTGTCGGCGTAGTAGCAAGGCATGGTGCAGGGGGCGCAGCAGACGAGGCCTAAGGTAGAGAGCTGGGTGGCTGCTTTTGTTTCCGGCGTGTCGTTGCTGCAGCACCCGCACAGCCCCCCAACGGCGGAACCGCCAACAATGCCAAAAGCTTGACCAGCATCTTTGGTTAACTCTAGGCCCGCCTGATGAGTTTGGGTTTTCAAATAGAAAAAAATGATGAACATGAACTTATTAGTGATGAGCACTAGGCGAGAGCCAGCTCCATTAGCAATGCCACAGATTGTAGCTCGGCAGAGGAAAAGTGTTGAGACGTTTGGGAAGGCGTGGGTTTGAAAATTAGAGCGAGGTGTGGGGAGGGGGGGGGGGGGGTCACAACCGCTGAGGCCGGTATCCCGTATTTGAAGAGGGTTCTCCCCGCGCAGCAAAGTTTGCAAGTCGCCGTGGCAGCAGCGATCTCGAGTGGGAACATCAAGTCGAATTGGAGTTCGCACAAAACGCACTAAATTTGGAAACACGATACAGGAACGACCAAAAGAGAGCAGTTAGCATTGCGGTGAAGATCTCTTCATCAGGCCATGGAAAGACGATTGACGCAGGTAAGTTATCTCCGTAGACATTACCGCACAACATTGCTTGTCCCTATCTTCAGCGCAGCACACACCACTAGTGCCGCATTGACGCCTGAACGGACGAATGAACGGTAGCGTTACAAATATCAAACCATATTTAGGAATATAAAATTCGGGCTCAAATGAATTTTGCGTTGTGTCTCCTATCAATTACCAGCAGCATACTAGGGCGCAAAGGTCAAATCCATCATTGTCATCACGATGGCAGCAGCAATCGTTTTTCTCAGGCATAGTGCAGGCAAAACAGAGATAGCAGCGACGAGGCCACGCAGCCACTCAACTGCCCTTCTTTAGGATAGGAGAGCGATGTGATTATCCCGCTTGCTCATTCATCAAAATCCAATAATAGAGCTCCAAAAATGCCGAGCGATACGTGTGGGCTACTGAGTCTGTACCTCGTAAGAAATCCGAATGTAGGTGAGATATTGGATTTTGGCTCTTATTCAACCATGTTGTAGCTCACGCCGAGCTCATTCGATCGAGCATTCTGTTACCAGAATCCATTGAAATGGCGATGAGTTACATGCAGTCGCGGCTTCGTCGCGCCGAATCAAACTCGTCGTTGCCGGACTTCGACAAGGCCGTGCAGGCCGCGACGACATTGTCGTCATGCAAGGCTTCGTCTTACACGACACTTAGGACCTCCCACGGGCGCTAGCTGCCGGGCGGGCTCAGAAATACGCTTTTAGTGTCGTTTAGACCGAGTTTGCCGAGGCACCCGAGCTCGCTAGCGTCTTACCTCATTGGACTTCAAACGCGTTAATCTCAAAACGACTATGCCAGATTTCTTATGAGGTAGCCCGAATACTAAAATATAACTCAGTTCTTCAATTCCTCAAAATTATCACTGCGAACTGCGAACAACTGCGAGTGCCGAGTGCCTGATGACTGATGACGTACAGAACGACTGACTGTGTACTGTACAAGCATTTCCCCGTAGGGGGGAGACAACAAACCGTTAGCCAAAAAAAATGCATCACTTTTATTCCCCTCTAGCTAGCTAGTTGCTACTTACATCATTTCCTAGCTTCGTGCTACTTCATAGACATCTCGAGACATAGAAAGTGAAGGAATTTGCATCAAAATTAAATCGCCATCATACTTATAAAAGATGAACAACAGCAGTTCTTTGTGGTTTTATCTCGATCCATTGGGAACTAAACAAGGACCTTTCTCGAATTCCGACATGGTGGCATGGCGTGAGGCGGGTTGGTTTGACGCCCTCACTTTGAACGTGGCACCTCCTGACTCGGATTCTTTCGTGCCAATGCACACAGTCTCATGCCTAATGCAGCCTACTCGAGAGGCATCGCACAGCCAGGGCAGCAATCCTGTTTTTGAGCCTAGAGCAGCGACGGAGGACTCTGCTGCGAGCTCGCCTGATCCTCAAATTCCGTCGCCAGAGGCTGAAGACGGAGAAGATTTGTCGAAAGTCTTGTCTGCATTGAACTTAAATCGTGAAAATATTCCTAGCAGCCCAAAGCAAAAGAAAACCCAAGGTTTATCGTCGGCACCTGCTTCAGCGGCCTCTGACATAGACGACATCGTTGCCACTCCTAACACTTCTTTGAACGCTACCGATCATTCGGCACCTAAAAAGACTCTGCCTGCCGACATTGCTGCCAAGCGGGACTTGGTGCGCAGTGCTCAGACTGGTCGTGCTAAATGGCAATCTTTTCAAGCCACGAAAGGTGGGCGCCAGGCTAGCGCAGCAATACGACCGCATGGTGCGGCCTCCTGTACAGGAAGCCTCGAGGCAAATAAAAGTGAGCCTAGTTCAACAAAAGAAGAAGGTGCAAAGCCTCCGCCGGTTTCGTTCAAACTCAACAGCAAATCGTCAGCGAAGTCTAAAAAGGCTGGTTCTGCTCAAGGCTCGAAAGTTGCATCCTCTGCTCGTACACTGCCAGTGGCAACAGCGCCGACGACCACCTCAGCTGCGAGCAGTCAGAAGCGGCAACTGCGGCGGCGTGTAGTCGTTCTCGACACGTCAACATGGATTGATGAAGCAGATCGCACTCTTACGCCATCGCTGCTCTTGCAAGGACTCGCCACCACACAGGTCACTTTGGTGCTGCCTGAGCAGGTAAGCTCTCTTATTTTGAGAGAGCGTAGCATTCCACCGAGAAGTAGTTTCGTAAAAGCTTTCACGAGAACGTCAGGTAAATAAATGCAATTTCTTTTAATTTCATGTCCATTATTATATACTCTGCAGTAACTTTTAAATGCATACATGACATGTCGAAACTTTGGGGTGCGACGTTAGGTGGTGAAGGAATTGGACGGTTTGAAAGAGCAGCGCGAGTATGGAGGGCCGCGACCAAACTGGAGCGGGCCAATCAACACCGGGCCTACGACGCATGGTAGTACCGCCTCTGACGGTTCGCATGGGCGACCTTTGAACAGTAGCCAAGCGCCTCTTTCAGTAACGGCGCAGCGTGCCCGCCGTGTGATTGGCTTTTTGCAGGAGCAAATGACGCCCAACCGACCCAATCGAAACAGCGCCGTGAGCAATTATATGGGCGGAACGAATGAATTGATTGGCGCCAGCCTTTGTACTGGCGTCGCCAGCACTATGAAGAGCATCAGTAGTGGCTTGAGTAGTTTGGCAGATGACTCTGACAGCAGTTTCGTAGTGGGAATCACAGACACAGAGGTAGCGACCAATGCAGCAGCTCTCAGCGATGGAAGTTCGGGTAGCATGGCAGCAGACACAAAAATTCTCAGCACAGCGATCGCGGTCGCCAACCATCTCGGCCAGCTTTCAGGGGTGCCTGGAGGCCTCGTTTCTGGAAAAGCAAAAACACCGGCTGGGCCTTACCGGGAAGACCCCGTGTATTTGTGCACGTCGGACAAGAACTTGGCACTGCTTGCCGCAGTGCATGGCATTCGGGCAGGCAATTTGGCCAGCCTCAGGGCCGAACTCGCTGATCGTGAAACTGCTTGGCGCCGTGCTTACGCTCAAGAAGCCGTTGCTGCTGCGCAAGGCCTTTCAGCAGCTCCTATATGAAGCTCTACCTTGTTGGATTGCTTTACACACTTACTAAGTAATACACACTTCCCTCCCTTTTTGCTTGATGAACTTTATCTTAGTGAGCTCCTTGCCGTGCCTCCATATAATAAGCCTCTCCTCAATTCGCCGTGTTCGTAACAATGAGAGCACGAGAAACAAAGCCGAATGGGACTTGTAAAAGGAACAAGCGTAAGGTAAATCACCTGAAGTTGACCTCGAACAAATAAATAAGTATTGGTATATGAAAACTTGTAGTCCTAACAGGCTTCGCTTGATTTAAGCTTTTAACAGTAATAACAGGGAGCTCGGTGGTCGATAGCTAAATGGGTTGATAGAAGGAGAGATTTAGGAGAAATACAAGGGAGGTGGAGATCAGGAAAGACCAGGTGTACATCTAGAAAGGAACAAGCCAAATCAAAATGCTGGTAAGATTTGATTGGCTTATATTACACTCCCCGATTGCTAAGAAACATCAACAAATAGCAAAAAGCTGCGTATTGGTGAACACTCCAGAAAAGTCTGTATGGACTGAATGTCTTTTTGCGTGATGCAATGTTCATCTTTACTCTCATGAACCCTGTAGGATCAAATCTCGGAAGCTTATAAGGAGTCAAAGGCTACTCGAAGCCAAATCCTGATTAAACATTTGAATCCAGTCGCACTTCTTGGTGGCTTAGCAGGGCTCTGAATTGTCTTTCCGTTAAATTGGACTTCGTGTAGAATAATCGAATGTGCCATGGCTCTGCTCCTTGTTTGCTTTATTTTTTTTCATTATATCGATCTCACTTACGATTCAAGATTTATTTATTTTTTAGTTTTGATTGCAGTAAGCAGCAGACTAGATAGCAGATAGCAGATTTGCCGAGTTTGCCGTCACTCAAATTCATGATTCGTTTCATGATATACTGAACCGACATTAACATTATTGTCCTGCGTAAAAGGTTACCAGATGCAACGCTTTGACTCCAACATGAATCTAGGTCAACATGTGTCCTCTGCGCCTCCTCTTTTTCCTAACGAACTTCAAGCCCCATGTAAAACTTGAACTTGAACGAATGTCAATGCCAAGCACAACACCTTACATATCAATTAGCGATATATTTATTCAAGGATCAGTTGAAGCAAGCTCAGCGTAGTTATCCTTTAAGGACTTTTCTAAGAGTTTTCACTTTTAATGAATTGAAGTGGAAACACAAGTAGAAAGAGACAACCTTGCCACTTGAGGACGAAAAATCAATTGCCTCAAATTTTCTACTGGAAGTCGTAACAAGGAGAGGCCACGGCATGCGCAAAATCAGTCCAAATCACGTGAATGTTCGTGAATATGATTGTGAAATCATTCAGTATGGTCTTCTCGGCAAATTTTGCATCCGTGATCACGCTATCTGCAACAATGCTTGCCACTCGGTGCAAAATGGCGGGCACAACAGCGTTGCGTAAAATAAAGTTTGTTAACTCTTGCCTATTTACGTTGACTGCAGTGCTCCACGGTTGCGCACATCCGAGCGCGTCTGTTGTGGCGTTGTTGAAGGCGTTATATACGGCCACCCGAATGCTGTCAGCTGAGATGGGGTCTAGCAAGAGCGGTGTGGCAGCATTGAAAAAGCCGACTCCGAGCGATGTTGCGAAGTCGCTCATTGCACCCGCCACGAGACGCAAGGCATCAGGTGAGCTGCGCATGTTGCGGCCAGCCAAGCGTGCACTTGCTCGGGCGCGTCGTTCAGCTCGCTCATGTCGGCTGTTCCTCTGCCGCTGCAACATGCGCCAAGCAGCGCTGTCGCCTTCGAGCGGGAAACTGTGGTGCACGGGGAAGTCTTCGTCATCAAATTGCTCGTAGTCGTCAAACTCGCTGTAAAACTCAGCGGCTTCGGACGAGAAGTCTGATTCATATGGACTCGGTGCATATGAGGCCAACTGCACTTGCCGAGCCCCAGTGTGTGAAGTCTCCATTGCAAACAAATCTTCAGGTTTCGGCATTTTAATTGTAGATCGGTGCAGAATGGGCTGAAACGCGGACGCGCTTGTAAACGTGCTTGTTGAGATGATAAGCATTGCAGCCCATGATCGTTTTGAAAGGCAAGAGAAAGACATCGACGTTGCTTCGCTTAGGACGTGATCGTCCATGGCGCTCGTTGGGAATTGCTGCGGAATAGTCTTAGGGATTCCTGTGAGAAAACAATTGAGGTTTTGTGAGAGTAGAGTTATTCTTGGAAATGGAATACATCCAACATATTTTAGGAAAATTCTTATTACAAACGCTTGCGCAAATCGTTCATACAAGATGCCGTCTAAGCTTCTAAGGGGTCACAAAGTGGTGGACAGTTCACCGGTCGAAATGATAATCCAACAAAGAAGTATTGTGCATAGTTGTCATCATCGGTCCAAAAGTTTCTCCAGGAGTGTGTGCATGTGTGCATCATCGCACTGCCGTCGGCGTTGTCCGAATTCAATATTAAAAAAATTGCACTACTGTAGTATGGTATAAAAAGGAAAAAGAGGGAAAAACCACACTCAGTAAATCCGAGAGAAAAACTGTGCTGCTACTAGCTAGCTTTATCCCGGGTTGAATGGGGGTTCCGGTAATTACACGATCGCCGGTTTAGCTTGGGGTCGTAGTAGTAGAATCGGGGGTAAGGTGACGCCTTGGCAATAGAAGGGCCATCTGACTGAAAAACAGAATCCCTATGTAGGATGCGGTTAACGAAGGCCGCATTTGTAGCTGTAACTGTAGAGGAAATCCGTTGACGCCAGAATGTCGAGAACCATGTGGTGTTCCAAGTCGAGTCAGTGTCCTGATGGCTGTAGCGCATACTGAACATAACGGCAGCCTTGACGTGTTTAAAGACCACAGTGAGGAATTTCGACGCTTCCGGTCCAAGAGCTCCATTCGTCGACATGGCAAAGGGGATAAAAAGAGCGTCGTAAGCCTTGACAATGGACTGAATGTGAGGGTCTCTTTTCTTCCTGTTTTCAGCTGCTTTCAGGCCCGCTATTGATATTCCTTCACTTATTACCGGGAGGGGAAAGCAGTACAGTGGGCAGTGGGCGTAATAGTATTTCTCTTGAGATTTCAGATGTCACACTTCCTTTTTGCGTTAGATTTATGGAATTGGTGTTTATGCTATGGTGCAGCTCTAGCATTTACGAGCTCACCACATCGAGTTCGACGATCCTTTGATCTTGGCGTGTGCTTCACTGCGGCTAGTTGCAAAGAACAGGCCGAAGCTGAAGTCCACAATCCGCCAGTCCGAACCTATAGGAAGGCCTTACTATTTTCGACACTCTTAGATGCGTCTTGGGGACTTTAATCGTTAATCTCATATCGACCCATTGTAGATACCATTTATTCCATACTGAAATTGGTTTGAAGGAAGGAAGTTCGGCGCCTTGGTGTCGTAGTGTTATTGAAAAGTTTGATTATAAATTAGGGCAAAAAATGCATTGAAAAGATATGCGAGATCCAGATTACTCGTAGGGAATTGCCTCGGGTAATTCTTTTGATCGATGGAGCCCAGACACGAACAAAAATGAATTCAAAGTGTCAAAGACAACAGGCAATGAAGGTAGTACAAAAAGCTCAAGTTTCAAGGAACAACATGAAGAACTATAGCTACAGTACTCCAGTAGAAAAAAAAGCCAATCTTTCTAGTGGAGATCGAAGGCGACGGCCACTAAGTGGGCAAGATGAGTCGCAGCTTCATAACTTTCTGAAGAGAGCATGGTGAAGTCGTTGACTGCAGATTTCTCGGCCAACTCTGCGTCCGAGATCAGATTGTCCACAATTACGCCCACCATACGGTGTAAAATGGCGGGCGCAATAGCATTGCGCAGAATGAAGTTTGACACGTGCTTGCAATTACTTTCGGCCACGCAATAGGGCTGAGTGTTTTCAAGCACGTCTGTTGTGGCGTTGTTGAAGGCGCTATATATGGCCACCCGGATGCTGTCAGCTGCAATGGGATCGAGAGAGAGCGGTGTCGCGGCGTTTAAAAGGCCAACACCAAGCGATGTTGCGAAGTCGCTCATTGCACTCGCCACGAGACGCAATACATCTGGCGAGCTTCGCATGTTGCGACCAGCCAATCGAGCACTAGCTCGGGCGCGTCGTTCAGCTCGCTCATGTCGGCTGTTCCTCTGCCGCTGCAACATCCGCAATGTGGCGCCGTCACCTTCTAACGGAAATGTTTCGTGCACAGGGAAGTAGTCGTTGTCAAATTGCGCCCAATCTTTCTTGAAGAAAGTTTCAGAGTCATGTGGACTCGGTGCATATGAGGCCAAGTCTACACGCCGAGCGCCGGCTGGCGGTGACTCCAATTTGAAGACATCTTTCTGGTTCGGCAATTTGTTCGGAAATCGGTGAAGAGTGGGCCGAAATGCTGAGCCGCGCGAAAAAGCGCTCGAAGCGATGAGCATTGCAGCCCATAATCTTCTTGAGAGACAAGAGGTGAATATCAAATAGGCTCTGCCCTGGACATGGTCGGCCATGGCACTCATTGGGAATAGCTGCAGAAAAGTTAAAAAGACTTGAAGAGTTCCTGTGAGAAAGTTAAGGAGCTGTTGTGAGAATTGATCAAAAATAAAAGAGATCCAGCCAATATAAGATGGGACTATTTGAATTTCTTGTGCTGAAGTGAATTGCTTTGGCCAGATGCCTCTGAAGGCTTAATGAAGAGCTGGGCAGCTCACCTGTTGAATTGATGATCCTACAAGAAAGTTTTGTGCGTGTAATAAATTTCGTCGTCAGCCCATACTAGTATGTTAAGTTTCTCCAGCAGTGTGTGCTCCATCATCGTGCTGCCGTCGGCATTTATCGGAATTTCGCTGTTCTTTGGTTAATAATCAACAGTTTCAGGTGCCCGCGCGATGCGCGGATTCGGAGCAATGTGTTTGCTGCGGAGGCGTAGGTGCGTGTTCTTAGCACCTCAGTGCACGGCCTTAAGACTTGAGATACCCGTGGGTGAGTGCCCTTGTATTGCCCGTGGTGCGTGTCCCTTCTTGTGCCCGTGGTCCGCCTGGTGTTTTGTTTACTGCACATCTGCACATGTACAATGAATCTGTACTGCAGTACTGTGGTTACATAAAAAACGACGACCACCACGAACGAACCACGAACGAAATTCCATTTAATATATAGGATTGCCGGGTAGGTACTTACAGGGGGGTTCAGATATCAAGTACTGGATCGATTCGGATTTGAAAATAATTTGAAAATGCAAACCAGAAACCAGAGCGCTTCTCTCACTTGCATTTCGAAATCCGCGCGAAGTGCAGCGCCCAGATCTCGATAGTGCTAGCTAGCGGTGCTAGAGTACAAAAAACGAACCGAAATGGAAAAGGATCCGGCTATTGAAGGCTATTGAAGTCGAACCGAACAAAGGTCGCTGTCAAAGCGAGCAACAAAGCCAAGCGAATAAAGCGTACGACTTCAAAAAAAAAAAACGAGCACAACAGAACAAAACAAGGGGGTTATCATTTTGTTTGAGCTGCTTTCCTTTTTGTCCCTACCTGCTAGTTGTCTAATGCCGGTCTCTTAGGAAACGTGTGGAAATCCGTTGATTCCGCCGTTTTCGTTAGCGTTCAGTGAGCGCCACCTGCGACATACAGACATACAGACGACATCCGGGCGGTGATTGAATATTTTTGGAGCGCGCCACTTCGGGCCACTACCATCACTTCCATGGCCACTCGGGCATTTGCACCTGATTAGCTTCGCGAGTTTAGTTTGCGCTGCTTTGATTTTCATCTGTACCTGTTAGTCTTCTAATTCCGGCCCTTCGGAGCCTGTCTCAAAACTTAAATTGGCTCTACATGCAGCTCTCGCAAACTCAGTTCTCGATATCTTTCTATCCGCGCTTTCCTAACGTAGGGGCCACTGTCTGACTGCCTACTTTTTATTTCTTATTATCGCTTGGAAGAGGCAGCTGCAAGGAGTTCTCTCAGTAAGGAAGTCTTCTTTTATTGCACTATCCCCATCATCTTTTCACTGCCCATTCACCCCTTATGTCATGATCAAACAAAGAACTCCCGGGGCCGGAATCGATCACCCCAAAAAATTCGTGGCTTTTGGAGACAGGCCCAGAATTCCCGGAATCAGAAGGTGAAGAGGTAGAGATTTTTTAAAAAAAGCAACGCAGACTAAAGCTAATCGGGTGCACATGCCTGAGTGGCCATGGAAGTGATGTTAGCGGTCCAAAGTGGCACGCCCGTGCGTGCTCTGAGAGTGCAGCTCAAAAGAAGAGTTTCCGCCTGCAGAGGAGAGGACTACAATGAAGTCTCTCAAGCGATCTAGAAGAAGAGTCGCCCATCCCCGAGCAATTGCGTTACCCCATTTGCATGCAAGCTTCTGTCTGAACAGGGCTTTGGCTTCCGAAAAGCCAGTGCTGTAGGTCGTAGGATGCCGTGTGTTTGCGAGCCATTTCCCGAGCGATAAGGTCCAAGATGAGGCTGAGGTCAGAGGAAGCATCCCCGTATTGGCCAATGACTGGGGCAAGAACACGGCCGCTGTGGCCGTACTCCTTAAGGGCGCTCTCTATTGGGCCTCTTTGATCTTCCTGCGTGCCATGCAGCTCGAAGTTGAGCTTCTTTGTGCGATCGTGGTACTCCTTGTTGACAGCTTTTTTCCTTTTCTCCAAAGTGGCCCCAGGAATAGTAGATGGGAGGATCCTATCACGAGTTCTGGTATAATAATGTCTGTATCCATGTTTGAAGAGCCGCTCCAGTTCTAGGTATTTGTCGCTGGGAGGTGCCCATGGTGTCTTGTCCATTAGCCATGAGTAGATCCACTTTTTTTGTAAGGAACACCGGCGTGGGTTTTTGGGTAGAACAAAAAGAGACTTGATCTTGCTTCTTCTTTGTGGTTCTTAATAACAATCCCGAACCGAACGCCCTGCTGCCTGATAAGGCTGAAGGCTAAAGGACATCTCGAGAGTAATCAAATAAAACATCAATATCGCCCCCTTTTTTTTTTACATAGCACCGTAGCCATTGCCGTCGTTGTTGTACGCAGGAAGCAGAGGAACGCTGTCGCTTCCCAGCGTCATCGGAGGACCAGAATGGCCGCGTTGCCGCTCAATGCCGCCACCGCCACTGCTGCTGCTGCTGCTAGCAGTGCCACCGTTACGGCCTCGGTCGCCGCGGCTGTGCCGGTTCGCATTGCTGTGGTGGCCGGACAGCGGGTAGGAGTGCACTCGTGACTGCTGCTGCTGCTCGGTGGATGCGTCGGCGGTGAAGTCGTTGGCTCCCCATCGGCGGTTGCGCCCGTGGCTGCGACCACTGCTGCTGCTGCTGCTGCTGCTGTTGCTGGGTTGCGGTAAAAGCGGAGGCTCGAGCAGCGAAAAAGGTTGGTGGCGGCCTTGGGAATAGACTGCACCGTACCGGTCGTTCTGGAGGCTAGACAAGGACACGAGCACCTAATTGCAGAGGCAGGTGTCCACATCCACACGCATGTGTGATTATCAGTGAGTAAGCAAAAGGCGGCAAGAGAGTAGGAATAGTTGAGAAGGTGAGTAAAGAAGTCAACAAAACGTCGAACACGGTACAACTTTAGGTGGCGGAGTAGTTGTGAGATGATATTATTAGTCCGTTGGACAAGCAGCAACAGTGCGCCTGGGCTTTAAATGGCGAGGCATGACTCATATTCCTAGAGGGAACACAATGACGCGCAAACTTCGAACTCAAAACCCCACAACCCCCAAGCATCCCCAAGGATTCACCACCTGTTCAAACACGGGCCTCGCGGCGGGGTCCTCGTGCCAGCACGCTTGCATCAAAGCCGCCCACGGGCAGCCACGGGGCACGGGAGGCCGCAAACCTTCGTTCGCCACGCGGGACACCACCTATACGTATGTGTGTGCACACAAGAGTAAAGGCGGCTACTCAACCTTCAATAATGGCAGAAATTAAGAGGAACAATAAATAAAAGGAGAAGGAGAAAATGTAGGGGGAACGAAGAATTAATAAAACAAAAAGAGAGGAAAAAGAGAGTTCAGTAAATCGAAAGACGTGTATCACCTGAGCCGCGGAAAGGTGCGCGTGCACTTCTTCTCTTGTCGCTAACTCCCACAGCACGACTCCAAAGCTGTACACGTCAATACGCTCCGACCCGTGCCCGTGCTTGATCACTTCTGGGGCTAGCCAGCAGACCTAACGTGTGCGTGAAGAACAAAAAAAAAGAGTTGTGGGGTGTGTAGGTTGCGAGGTCGCAAAAACAAGAAAAAAGTGATGGCCAAGTAAAAAGTAGCTAAGACAGGTTAACGCAATAGCACTCTGAAAACGCAAACAAAATGAATTATTCACGAATCATTGAAAGATGACGAAGGACAATGAGAATCTCTGAGGCGAATAAGGATTGTTATTCAAGTGCTTGGTACTTACGGTGCCAACACCACGAGTCATCGATCGCTGTCGCCCTCCTCCTCCAGCACCGCTGCTGCTACTGCCGTTGCTGTTGCTACTTCGGAGGCTGGTGCCGCTCCGGAGCGCTACTGCTCGAGCGGAGCCCCAGTCGCCAATTTTCACGTGAAAAGTGCCGGGGCCGCCCTGTATGGATGGAAGAGTGGGGAGACTGAGGGGTGGTAAACACAAAATAGAGTAGGGCAAAGTAACACACTGGTAATTTTCTGAGCTACTTAGTGTACCGGCGTCGAAGGCGGCCCTTCTTGCACAAACAAGTTGTGCGACTTGAGGTCGCGGTGGATCAGGGGAGGCTCGCGGCTGTGCAGAAAGGCCATCCCCTCGGCAACGTCCACGGCCATTTGCAGGCGCGCCGAAGTGGGGAGCTCGAGGGTCTTGTCGTCCAACACCTTTATAGAAGTAAGAAGAAGAAGGAGAAGAAGGAGGAGAAGAAGAAGATACATTTATAGATATCGAGGGTAATTGACGAAATAAAGAAAGGTTGAAGTTGTTTTGCGAATAAGCTTCCACTTCCATGCTTTTTAATGTTATTACCTGCCGCAACGAGCCTAGCGCACACAACTCCGACACGATCCAGATCGCTTGGGCCGTTAAGCTGCACCCAAACAGTTGCAAAATTCTCGGGTGCCGCAAATAGCTCATCAAGCCAGCTTCCCCCACGATCTCTTCAATCAACTGTCTTCGCATCGAGGCAGGGTCTCGCATCGATAATCCAACTCCGCCTTTGCCGCCGCCAGTGCTGCTCTTGTTGCTACTTCCGCTGCTGCTCCCACTGCCGCTGCCGTTACCGCTACGGCTATTGGTTCCACCGCTACCTTCACTGCTTGCGAGAGACCCGCCACTTTTGCCACCGCTGCCGCTGTTGGTGTTGTTGTAGCTGGCAGAGGATGACGAGGCTAGAGTGAAAGGTGGCGAAGACGATGAGGAGGAGGAGGAGGAGGCGGCGGCTGCAACTGCGGCTTGAGCAAACACGAATTCTTTCACGGCCACTTTCGAAGAGTGCCAGCTTGCGGCCCAAACGCGACCAAAACTGCCTTCGCCAATTACATGCTCTAGCACCACCTGCGTTGATGATGAAGAAGGAGAAAAAAAGGATACAAGCAGCGTATAACACACATTAAACAAGCAAAAACAAAGATTGGATTCGGTAGCTGGAAAGTCCGAGAAAGACGACGTGGGACAACTTGTCCATTTCAAGAAATAGAGGCACAATTATGCTGTAGAGCATCATCATCACGTCTTTCTGTCGAACCTCACTCGGAGCAATGAGGGTCAAGCCGCCGCCGCTGCCTAATTCCGCATAGCCGCCCATCGAACTGCTGTCGAGCCCTTCCCCAAAGCCATCGCTGTCGTCGTCGTCGTCGTCGTCGTCACCATGTCTACCACCCCTGTTGTCGTGGCGAAGCGCCGCCACCCCAGCGAGTTTGGCTTTCATGGCGCGGTCATAGGACTCTGCAATGTCCATGTCGGGCACCTTTTGTACGCCATCAAAATGAAAGACAAGTGAAGGGATGAAGAGTGAAGCATAAATGGAAATAGAAAAACAGACGACGGCTAAAAGAATATCCCGCTAGCACTGCGGAAGGACATTCCATTCCACAAAAAGATGATCGAATGAAAGAAAAGGAAAAGTAGAAAGAAATTTGCTCACCACGCCGTAGCTGAGGGTTTCCAGAGCGATGCCGCCCGCTTTGTCCCCGCTCTGCCGCAGCGACCGCTGCTGGGCTTGCCGCTGCGCCAACAAGTGTTCTTGCCGCTGGTTGTAAGCCAGGGCGCACAGCAAGCCCAGGGCAGCGCCCGCGGCGACGCACCCGCTCACCACCGCCCACGCATCATTGACCCGCACTACCACCCGCGGCACCGTCGGTGGAGCCTGCCCCGGCGGGATCACGATGGGGGTGACCGCGCTCACCATGCCCGTGATGCCCCCGACGCCACTGCCTGGCACCACTGGGTTGGCGTCGGTTTCAACGCCAATCGTGCGGTAACCACCGAGCCATTCGTCGCTGTTCGCACTGCCACTGCTGCCGGTGCTGCCACCGCTAGTGCTGCTAGAGCTACCGCCACCGAGGATATGGCTTGCAGTCGAGGCAGCAGGGCTTGATGCAGGAGTGCTTGAGGAAGGAGCGCGGTGTCTGCCGTTGACCCACACGGCCACTCCGGGATAGTTGGTGAAACTTCCAGCAACGAAGAGAGCGCCGCGGGCATCAATGGACGTCGCACCCCATGCGTCCCTGTCAACACCACGGTTGCTGTTAGTGTTGTGCTCGGTTGTAGCCCTGATACTGCTGCTGGTGCTGGTGCTGCTAGTTCCGCTGCTGCTGCTGCCAGAACTGTCACTGGTGCGGCGGCGACGGCTCAGATGACTATCGTCAGCGTCATCGTCATCAGCGAGGTGACCACCACCGGAACCGGGGACTCGGTTGCTAGTCTTCGCGCCTGAACCCGAAATGCTGCCGCTGCCACCGCTGCTACTACCGCCATTTCTCGTGCTGCTGTCGACGGCGGCAGTCGCCTCTGCGTCGGCTGCGGCGTTGGCACGGGGCTGAAAGAACAAGGAATGAATGTCGTCGTTGGCCCCAAGGAAGCTGGGCAGCCATTGCCATGCGCGTTGCGGAATCACGGTGGTGGTTGTGTCGTGCTCAGTGGTACTAGTGCTGGTGCTGGTACTGGTGCTGGTGCTGCTGCTGTCTTTGTTGTCACTATCATCCTTGCTACTGGTGCTGCTAATGGCTTCAACTTCTACACGAACTCCAGCGGCAGCAGCTGCAGCAGTATCGGCGGAAGTTTCCATTTGCAGCCATCGTCCTAATGCACTACCGGTGCTGCTGCCACTATTTGTGCTGTTGCCATTCACTTGGTCTGCGCCGTCCGAATCGAGTACACCCAAATTCCTCCTACTGCTGCTGCTAGTGGTCTTCGCGTTACTACTGCTAATAGGAGTTAAGCTCTCTCCCGAAGGAGGGTAGTAATAGCGAGCCACAGCTCTATCGTTGGCCGCGGGGTGGGTGGTGGTGTCCAAATGCCAACTGCTGGTCACCGTTGGAGTGCCTGAATCAAAAGCAAGCACATCCAAGCAGATGAATTGATAACAAAATGAGCGCACGTGTCCTAATGTAATGGTCTAGGAGTACATACATGAGTGTTGAAAATGGTCTAGCGTAACTACAACATTCAAAACATCTCTCGAATCGTTCCTTTTGGAGCTTTCGCTAATGTTTTGACGCTATTTTTACTACACTGTACAAATAGTACATCTCTCAATGTCTGCCTCTTACCAGCTACGAAAAGTGTCCGAGCGCTGGGGGCGTAAATCATGGCCGTGATTACGCTGAAGGTGTATTTGGGGTCTGCAGCGAGGCATTCCCACTGTCCGCCGCCCTCGGACCAATAGGTGGGCCAGGCAGCCGCGGGCATCTTCAAATCAAGCACAAGAAGAAGTGAAAAGAATGAGAGAAAATCAGTTCCTCGTAAGAGTGAGTAAAAGCACGCAGAAAACGAAGCAACTGGGATACTTCTAGAAAAATCAAAAACGTGAAAACAGTCATAAAGCGTATACAAGCATGCTTCTGTAGTGTATATGTTATAAGTGACCACCTCATTTGAATGAGTGCCCGAGCTCAAGTGCAGCGCAGCGAGCCCGGGGCACGCCGAGCCATTGACGGTGTCAAAACTGCCAGCCACAAACAGCACTTGCCCCAAAGCGTCGTGCGCCAGCAGCGTGACCTAATATATATTTTTGAAAGCGAACATTTCGCATTCGTGCACAAGGAGTAGGAAGTGTCAAGGATTCATTGAAATCGATAAACTTGAGGTAGGATGTATTTAAGTGTAAAAAGTAGTATATGTTTACAGCGCATGAAACAAGGCGTAATTTGCAGGCTTAAAAGAAAGAAATGAGAGTCAATGAGTGAACCTCGTGGAGGCAATGCACATCGCACGCATGAGTGAGTGAAAACAAATACATTTACCTCGCTCGAAGAAGCAGCAGTGTTGGTAACCATCGTTGTAGTCACTTTGTTCTTGTTGCTATCATCTAAGAGCCCGCTAGTGTTACCATCACCGTCGTCATTATCTGTGCTCGTAGCGCTGCTGGTGGCATTGGATGAAAGAGAAGAAATTGACTTTGCCACTGTAGTACTAGTGGCACTGGTAATAGTCGCGCTGCTGCTCGTCGTTAAATTAATGCTGTTGCTGGTTTGAGGAGCAGCGACAGTTTTCGGATGGGCAATGGTGAGTGCATCCAGAGGAAAAGGAGTCAA
>Ga0307931_1000186_pt1 | contig 35944 bp, 45 predicted proteins | sample OrgLakmetageno47_FD_201816 | JGI IMG/M metagenome (GOLD analysis project Ga0307931, IMG submission 201816) | Saline water microbial communities from Organic Lake, Antarctica - #47 | ecosystem: Environmental > Aquatic > Non-marine Saline and Alkaline > Saline | place: Antarctica: Organic Lake...
CGTTGTATAAAGGGCCAGCACAGCACGCAGGGCACATGCGAAATCTCCTTCCTTCCCATGATTGGGTAGAAGTTCGATCACTGCCGTCCTCTATCCCGCTTGATGATGCAAGCATCGCAGCCGCTTCGCCCTCCACTGCTCGAGCAGCTTGCAGTGCGTCAGCTGCTGCGCTTCTTGCTGTTGTTCTAATTTCGCTCGAAGGGTGCCCACCGCCTTCAACGACGTCATGGTGGCAGTCGTCATCGGCACGGTCGGTGCGCTGGACTCGCGGCACAAACAGCGGCTCTGAGCACGCGGGGCAGCCGGCACCTTCCAACAAGGCCCTCTGAAAACAGTGCGCGTGTAACAAATGGCCATGCACGCAACTGGCAAAGTCACTGCCACTCCTGAGCGTCGTTGCGCTACATGTCGAGCCAAGGTGGCCTTCCCAAGAGGGTGCCTCATTCCACGCAGCTTTTGCGGCTGTGACGTCACGCTGATGCAGCAGCCAGCACTCGTAACGACTTCGGGGAAAGCCATTGATCATCTTCATCTCGTCGAGTCCAACCCCGGGTACAAGGAGCTCAGAGCACTCAAACGAAAAACGCAATTCTTCTACTCTTTCATCGCCGTCGCAATCGCTTTTCATTACGTTGCGCTCGTTCGGGAATACCACCACAGCTCGCTTGCCCAATTCTGCAGGAGCTTCCTCGCACACACGACTTTTAAGTGCGTCTTCCGATGCACTTTTGCTCGTGCGACTGCCGCTTGCCAGACCCCTTTTTGCATCTTTGTCTAGATAGTTGTCGTCCACAGCGTCAACCGGACCCACCACCACCGCTGGTTCAAGAGTAGAGGCCACGAGCACAATTTGGCCTACTTTCAAGGTGTTCACACTGCTGCCTGGTGTAAACCCTTGCGTTTTGGTGAATTTCAATGCTGACTGTGGCGGAGGCAAGAGACCATGCCCACATCCAAAGCAACGCAAACCTTTCTTGGTCTTTTGGCTGTTTTCGCCATTGCCGCTGCTGCTGATTTGGCTGGAAGAGCAACGATTAACGGAAGAGCTACTCGACTGCTGCGCGACTGCTGGAGTGCCTGGTCCCCCAGGCCGCAGAAGGAGCCAGCCCTGAGGCGGCAGCGGCAGCGACAGCAGTCGTGCGGCCTCAGATGCACTTGTTGGCACTGCCAGAGGCGCAGTCGCAGACGGAGAGGGAGTAGCAGGCGGTGCAGTGACATCATCCGTTGGCAGCATAAGTGCGGTGCCGCACATTTCACAGGCAGCGCACGAAGGCTCGTTGTGAAAAGTGCAGGCACCGCACGCTTTTTGGCCGTCCGGCAACAGCAGCGCCATATTGGGAGCAGCTGCAGCAGCCTTTTTCTCTCCCTTTTTCTTCGTCTCTACCTCCTCAAGAGGGGGATCGGGCAACGGCGCTCGCTTCAGTGCTTTGTGCGAATAATTCCACGAAGACGACCACGACGTTTGACCAGCTCTTGGCAGCCGTCGCACCGATAGGTTTTGCCCACTCGAGGACCCGCGCATCTGTACTACAACACCTACGTCACCTTCTTTGAGGGGCCCACTCGCCGCATCGCCGCAAGTCCGGTATTCCTTGGAGAGAACCACGAGGTCACCAGCTTGAAGGGGCTGACTAGCCAAAAGAAATTTGCTAATTTCCTTTGTTCGTGTGAACGTGCATGGGGCATCTGGATGGGCGCTGCCACAGCAAGACCAGTGCTTCGAGAGCACCAACCCACCTGGCCCTCGACCTCCGTGCGTGCACAGAAGACCATCTCGGCTAGACGCTAAAGAACACCATTGGTGCTTCGAAGATCCTCGCCATTCTCCAGAATGCTCACCTGCGGGCAGCGACATGATAGCGTCCTGTTTCATCCACGCCGTGAACCGTACGCAGCTGGCACACTGTGGGCCGTTAGTAGGGCCACATTGGCCGTCCGAATCAGGAATCATGCTTAGCCCCAGGCGCCGCCAACAGTAGTATTTCCCTACGTCGCCATGGCGTGACCGCGTTGTTACGCTTACAGTAGCTCCTTCGTCGTTGATTCGTGGTATATTGCTTGCACTCTTCGCGCCACTACTGCTCCTGCCTTCATCTCGCACGGGTGATTCCGACCGATCCCTTCTGTCCCGTGCAGTACTTCCTCCTCCACCACCGGTAGCACCACCACTGCCCACTTCTTTCTTCTCCTCCTCTTGGTTGCCCCCTAAAGGTTGTTTCTCGGCAAGCTTGAGCCACAGGTTGCCGGTTTTGGGATCCAGCCACTCTTTCGCTGCCGTGAAGCGCTGCCCTGTCTTCAAGAAATAACCCGTCGGGCGCGACGTCGCTGTTGCCGAGCAGCGAAGTGGCAATGGAATCGACACCACTGGACTAACCGTCCACTCGGCAGTCATGTCATCGCTAACGGCAACCTCCGCCCATATGCTATTTTCCCAGGCCATAGAAGCGTTACGGGCGCGAATTGCTCGTGCCACGGAGTCCAAATCGCCAGCTCTGGCAGACTCATGCAAAGCGGCGCGCGCAGCCACAGCGTCAGGTGCATCGCCCCATTGCGCTGCAAGTGCCAACAGATGCCTTTTAACACATTGGAACACCCCAAAAGAAGGGAAAGTTTGAGAGAAAGTAGGCGATTCAATCCATTTTTATTCATTTACAAAATAAATTTGATTGTAGACAATTTCTTGTCTCAAGTGTTTGAAAAGCCTTATTTCACCCACCGACGTGAATACAAAAACAAGAGATGAAAGCGAAAAAAGAAACGACTCACAGCGCACGTGTCTGAATACTCTTACCGTCCACGGATGTAATCTGCGCCCATGACTTTATCTAGCAGAAAATCAATTGCATCTGTGGAGCCAGGTGTAATTTGGCGCTGCAAAGTAGGAGGCGCTGGTGGAACACTGAGCTGGTGATTGACTTCATCGATACTAACCCTAGCAGTAGCAGGAGGAATGTGCTCCTTGCTGCTACTGCCACCACCACCGCTACCGCTACTGTTTTCACGCTTCTCGAGTTCTCCTACCATTTCTGCCTGAGCCTGCTTCAGAGAAATGATGCGCATGGTGTCACTTCAAATTAAAGTATCAGTTTCAAAATGAAAAACACACAGAAACAAAAAAAACAAATATAATGCAGGTTGCTGGAGAATGCGTTCAACCACTCATCTGGAGCAACCGGAACAAAGGTAAGAAAATAAGGTACGCAAGAAGCGAAATGCACGTTCGTCGCACCTGAGCACGAGCTGCTTTGACGGTTGCCAGTTCCGTGCGCAAACGAACCATGTGTGCCGCGGCCATGCCAGCAGCCTTGGCGCCGTTCATGGATTTGGCAGTTGCTGTCCATTCCTTACAGCTGCGGCACTGACGCCCGTCATCTGGCCCACAAACAGTATACATTCGTTCGTATCGTTCGGCTTCGGCCTCTGCGTCCGTAATCTTGCGCACTAGGTCTGAGGATAAATAGCACCGAGTAATGGTCTCTCCTCCGGGGGCAGACGTTTGCACTCGAAGTGAAGCCCGGCTTACTTCGATTACGGTACCTTCTTGCCCGGGTTTAAGCGGTCCGAATTTCGCACCTGCCCTTTTTACGAATTCTGCGCTGAGAACAACCGTATCGCCATTTTTGGGCGATCTGCACTCCTCATCTTTCTTCATCACGTTGCACTTGCGGCGCCCACAGTACCACTTGCCACTTTTAGCCGACTGCTGCATGGGAGCACCTTGGCCATTTACCGTGACACTGGACGCGCTGCTGCTGGAATTGGATGCATTGCTGCTGGCACCACCACCACCGCCGCCGCAACTTTTGCTATTATCGCCGGCCTCACAAAAATTGCTGTCGCCGTCGCTGGCAATGAGGCTCCCGCTCACTGCCACCATACTTGCTCGCGCTTCGGCTCCGCTTGCATCCATAGGATTAAGCTTCGCAAAGAACAAGGGTTCACGGCACTCGGGGCAAGCTCCACCAGAAAGCGCCAAGCCAGAGGCGCAGGCCGCATGCATCGCGTGACCGGCGAGGCAAGACACGGCTCCCCCACTGCTTGCTGCTTCACCCTCAATCACTACATTGTCGAAGCAAATGGGGCACATGAGGGCGCTACTCGTAGTGCCGTGGCCGCTGCCAGAATCCGCCGCCACAGAAGTGCTTGGAGCAGACAAGGTTTTGCCCACAAAAAGCATGCCAGCCACGCCTAGTTCGCCCATGGCTACTGCAGCTCGAACGTGCTTTTGGTCTTCTTCATTGAGCTTAGCGGCGCCGCGCACCAGCAGCTCTTCTGCAAACGCAACGTCGGCTGCTGAGCTAGCAGTATCGCTTTCGCTGAACATCGTGAGCGCATTGCGTGACCTTGGCGTCAAAGCACGTTTCAGCGTCGATGGCACACTGCTCGAAGAACTCCTTGATGCGGCGCCGACACGACCTCTGCCACCGCTACTGCCGCTAGCTGTTGGAGTACTTTCCGACCAGCATGCCGTAGCAGCTTCGGTAATTTCGAGGCGACGATAGCAGCGTTCGTGCACATAGTCGCCTTTCGATTGGCCTCGCAGCCGTGAATCTGTTTCAAACACGCCATCACGACACAAGGCGCAGGTCCCGCGCCGGGCGATGGTGTCGTCTGCTGCAGCAGCACTGAAGCCGCCACCGCCACTGCCGTCCTTCGTGGTTTTCTTCTTCGGCAGTAGACGGTATAGCTCAAGACACTCGCCGTGCACTTCTTTACCGTCAGGGCGGCGCGCGCGGTCTTGACCAATGAACATATTGTTACAAAGCATGCACCTTCCACGCCGCCGATCCTCCGCGGCTGCGTCACCTTCGTCTGTCTCATCTGCATCGAATGCATCATGGTCCAATTCGGCAGCAGCTCCTTCTGCAGCAGCCGAATCCACATCTGGAGCGGCTGCGTCGCTCTCAGTTATACACGACGACTCAGATTCAATTGAAGGAGCGTGAATCAGTGCTTTCTTCGCATACAACTACTTTTGGCCACCTGAATCCTGAACTTCAACCATGTCTCTGTGCACTTCTGTCACCAACCCGACCACTCCCGCATTCAAAGGCCCGCTTTTGGCGTCAAGGTGACTATGTAACTGGAAAGATCATTGCAATTCAAAGTTTAGACGATTCGAAAATAAATTTCAGTCATAAGAAATATGTCATAAAACGATTTCTCGTTGATATATGAAGCAAGAGCATCAAAAGACTTTCGCATCATTCTCATAAGATACGCTTTTCGATTACCTCGAACTCGTTGCTCAAAATCACTGGAGTGCCAACCACAAATGCCGCCATAATCTAAGTCTATATTTTAGGTTAGAGGATTATGTACTTGATTCGGAAAGTTGTTCAAGCACTCTTAATTTGCTTGTAAAATTGCTGCGGTACTCTTTTACCACAGCTAAAACCAAGCCACGAGGAAATCTCCAGGAAATGTGCTGAAGCGGCACTCCTCATCATTCGTAAACCTACGTCTCAGGATTTTTTTGGTTTATAAGCTGTGGTAGGTGGTAGCACTCAGTGAAGTGGGGCCGCGCAGGTCAGCAGTGGCTAACACGAGAGAAAGATTTATCGCAAGAAATTTCTAGAGTTCCTTATTAGTAAGGGCTTGCGTTTGGTATGTCCGCAAAATTCAGTGCAGAGAGCAGCCTCCATGTTCAGGAATATTTTCCGAAGGAAGCTTGAGACGTAGGTTTACGAATGATGAGGAGTGCTGAAGCGAGGAGAAAAAGAAGAGTATGAGTCACTTGGATTCACTCCTCATATGAGACAGGATCGTTTGTAAACGCACATTAATACGATAAAGTATAGTATAGCACTGTGCGTTATTATTGCAACAAAATTACTGCGCTGTACAGATGTACAATTTACAGTATGTTAGAGTGAGGTCAAGACTGCCGTGGTCACTCCCATGGTCCCTTGGGACTCGGGAATTTTCCCTGTTAGCTTTTCTTATGTAGTATGAACAATACAGTGTCCCATTTTCCATACAGCCTTGCCTGTGAGCCCTCTTGTTCCGGCTCCAAGGGACCTGTGCCGGTACCAAATGAGACTAAGAAGCAACCAATAGTTCATGGGACATATAGAGCCAGAATTCCCTTGCCCATATTCCCAAAGCAGTACTATTAGTGCTATGCCTCGTGAAAACATTTTAGATAGCATGCACTCGCACGCTGATGGCCCTACAAAAACCTACGCCTATGCGGCTACACGGACGCCATCGTATCTTGGCTAAAGTGCCATGGCCATTAAAGAGCATGCACGTTTTATCAAAGAACTACTTATGGTCGCTCGGGGAGACGCCCTTGGCCAATTTTGAGAGTTCTACGCCGACTCCTCTACCTCTGAGTCTGTCCTCGGATTCTTAATTTTGGCCTCAGCCCCGAGGGGCACGTTTCAAAAGTAAGAAAAAAAACGGAACTCGAAGTAAGAGGAATAGCCGTTATAGTTAGAGATCTTAGATTCACCAAACATTTTGAGTGTGGTGTTTATCAATCGAAAACAAAATTGCCTCGTGGGATTTCTGAGCAACTGCCATGGACCCAAACCCGAACTCAAAGGTCCAAGACGAAGAATATTTGGTTCTGGCTCCAGTTGCACCTCAGGCGCGTTTGGGACTGCTCACTCTCGAAGACAAACTTCAAAACGAAAGCACTGCTAGTCCGCATCAACCAGCGGTGGAGCGCGCTGCTGCACTGGCAGTTGCCCCACGTGGGTGTTCCACTCCAGGGCAGAGCTGTTGGAAAGCACGGCCTTGGAAGTGTCCCAAAACTGCGAAAAGTCGCGCTGCAGGCGCTTCCAGCGGTTCCAGCGCCAGAACTCTTCTTCGTCCGCCGCCGACTCTTCCATCCGGAGCATGGTCATGAATTCCGCCATCTCGCTGCGCAGCGCCGCCGCCGCCATGCGCCCGACAAACCCGCGAAAGGCCCGCTGTAAAGTGACGGCGCTGCCGTGCATTAAGGACAACATCGCTTCAAGCTCGGCGCGCTTCATAGCCCACCTTGATGAGTACCGCAATTGAGAAGAAGAAGAAGTAGGAAAAGCACCAAGAATATTCCAAAAAAAACGTTTGAACCGAAATTATTCGCACAAAAAGTGTGTAAACTGGGGTAAGAGGAAGGGGGTAAGTAAGGTAGGGACATGTATATCAGAGCAGTCAGATGCGAACTGGAACGTGTTCAACACTTGGCGAGTAGAAACTGCAACAATATGCAGTAGTAGTAAGTAGTAGGAGTAGGAATAGGAGTAATAACCATATACCGGAAGCTGGCTTTCCGGCCCAAGTGGCCTCGAAACAGCCGTTGCATGCCGGTGCAGCCCTTGGTTCGCAATCGATTCAGCCTTAGCTCCGCGAGCACCACAGCCGCCACTTCTTTGGCTTCTTTCTCGCGCCGCTCCCGCCGCTCAGCTGCTCCTCGCCGCTCTCGAGTGGTTACCTGCTCATCGTCAACAACATCGCCAGCCCATCACAAAGAGTAAAAACCAATGCGCAGCGATTAGAGGAGTAAACAAAATCAGAGATCACCAAAAATCAAATATGGAAGCAGACAGGCAGAGCGTTATATTGTAATCGAGACATGAAAGGACGCAGCAGCAAACAATGACGCACTTTGTGGAGTTCCAGCCTCCTCGCTTCCAAGGCCTTCTGCTCCGAGGCCAGGCGCCGTCGCTCCAACGTAATGGGCCGCACGACGGGGCCGTCGGGGCGGTCGTCCTTGCCCTGCCAGCTGGCCTTCTCCCGCCGCACCGTCGTCAGGGCTTTGAAGTAGTACAGCGCCAGCATGAAGACGCCAAACTTCAGCGTGTTTTCCGTCTCGTTCAATTGGTGGTCCCGCTCTCGGACCTGAATGATTTAGTAGCATTAAAGACACAAGATAACACAAGTACCTCATCCAGAGGCAATTTCTTTTCTATTTTTTCTACCATAAATTCTTTTAAGTGTAATTTCTTCGCGCATCTAAAGTTGCATGAAGTTCACTTAAGAAAAACGCACCGCCACCCCCCCCCCCATTTCGCCACCCACACCACTCGTGATTACCTGAGTCTCCGCTGCGTCGCGGAACAGCCTCCCCTGCGCCGAGTCTTCAATGGCCGCGTTTTTGCCTTGCGGCGAGCCCGACACTTCCTCGGAAGACACTTCTCCGAGGGCGGCTGCTGCTTCTCGTTTCGCCCGCTTCTCTTCGGCTGCCACCGCAGCTCGCTTTTGTTCCGTGCCGGCGCGAATCATGCCGTCTGCTTTGATCTGCGAAATAAAGCAGGCAAACAGGCAGAAAATCAGCGCGTATGCTCGGTCGAAAATGTACTGCGCTGCTACAATTCAGCCTTATTTCGTTCTAGGCCTAAAAAATTCAATGAAAAAGATATATTGATTCCTTGTGCAAGCGCACAACACCACTCATTATTCGTCTTCCCTTTTGTCATCTTAATTTGTACCGTAGGGGCAAAGCCTGCGACCGTAAAGTTCGACTCTCGCTCCCCGAACGCCCAGCCTTCCAGCATGGCCTCCAACAAGTCATCCACAAGCTCGGCCACAAAAGTCTGCGCAATGAACCGGTTGCGCGTGTTGTGCAAGGTCTTGCGCGCGTCCCCTACCCACATCAAACTGCGGTACCCGTGCACGCTCGCCACCTCCAAATACTCCTTCGGAGTCGCGTACCTGAAATGGAAGGCAAAAGGATGCAGCACCCAAGTCGTAATTGGATTGCACCAGTTGGCAGGAAGATGCAATCCAATTCAATACGATTTTGAATGCTTGCAGGTTCCCACTAAATCCGAACACATGCAGGTGACAACAATGAAATTACTAACGTGTCGTGGAGTTCTTTATCGACGCAGTTGAGCCGTGCATACACCGACAGAAGCGCATCTTCAGCCATGAGCTCGCGCACCAAATCCGCCCTGTGAAGTGATCAAGAGAGCAGGGCAAGGAAATGCAGTTTTGTCAATTTAACTTCTCATGAATGAGTACAAACAAAGGTTCCTTCTCTAAAAAACTCAAAGAAAGAGATGCCTATCCGAATAGCAGAACGAAAACAACACATACAATTTGTTTACCGCCGAAATTGAGGAGCACCGCCACGCATTGCAGACAGCGGCACATAAGACTCGAAACTCGACGCGTCGCTGTGGACGCGCACATAATGGAGCTCTTGGGCGAGCAGCGCCCGGCGCTTGGCCACGGCGCCCACGTCGCACGAGTCGCGCCACACGCAGCCGTCGTGCTGGCAGGCGCCACACCATTGGGGGCCTTTGGCTAAGGCCGCGGCGTTCAGCGCCCGGGCGCCCGCTTCAGTGCTGGTTTCGGCTTCCCGTTGGTTCACGTGGGCTTCGAGGGCCTGGGTTAAACCCGTGTCGCTGCGGCCTGCCTGAGACTTGGCCAAGGCCTCCTTGATCTCGAAGCGGCGAATGGTTTCCCGGCGGTCCAAGTAACCTTCCGGGGTGCGCCCGCCGCCGTTGCGAATGGCTTCCATGGCCGCCTCTTCTGCGACCTTTTCTTGGGCCGTTTTGGCTTTCTTCTTCACAACCTTCGGTTGGATTTCGTTGTCGGAGTCGGAGTCGCTGGTGCTCAATTCGTCGCCGCCGCCTGCGCCAGAGCGGCTATTTTTGAGCTTTTTGAGCCGGCGGTCGTTGCGCTTCGCCACTGCTTCGTCTTCTGGCTCGTCTTGAATGTACCTATACAATTTCCAAATTTCATTCGTCACACGTAGAAAGAGAAAGTGAAACTAGAACACATAAAAATGAAACGAGTAGAAATGCATCCGTCATCACCAACAACTTAACTTTCAAGGTATTTCGCGCATAAAGGCTAACAAAGTGCAAAGAGAAGAGAACAGTTGCTGAGAGGAATCTTTTGGTCAACATTCATTTGAATACAATCAAATCACCGCATTGCTCGTTCACGCTCGAGGAGTTGGTTTCTCATGAGGCGATCTAATTCGCCAGCAAGGGCTTTGCGAAGCAATTCTGTTGGGTACCTATATACGAAGGGGCAATGCATGATTTATGGGATCTAGTAGTATAGCGAGTATGCTGGTGCTTGAAGAGCAGGAAAAAATACAGGGGGATTATATCAAAGAGGTCTCGTCATGACGACCCATCAACATAATCATTACCACCACCACCAACAACATACAGTTTAAACCGCTACATATAATTTATACCGCTGCGAAAACCCCGCGAGCATGTTGCAGTCCATGAAAGGATTGGGGTTGTGATTGGCTCGGTCCAATTCACCGAGCACCGACCGGCATTTGACGTCCACGTCGAAGGTTGCCAAAGCTTCAGAAAGACTGTTGGAGTGGGTAATTGAGGTGAAAGGGATTGAAGAATATAGTAGTGACCGCACGAGGAGGTGACAGGGGCGTAATGGTATGAAGACAAAAACGTAATCAAAAAGAAAACTGGAACAAAAGTACAGAGAAGCCAACCTACAAAAGAGTCCTTTCAACGAGAAATCTTTCCAACAAGAGCAGAACTCACCCGTCGTGCCCCGCCATATCTTCCAGTGTGCCTGTGGTCACTAAGAAAGGTGCCCATGCGGCATCTTCTTCTGCTTCAGCGGCTGCTAGTGCAGCGGCGTCTTCCTCTTCGTCGTCGTCATCGTCATCTTCGTCGTCCAAGAGGAACTTGGTGCTCTTGGCACTCGCGCCAGTGGTCATCATCATTTCCTTTTGCTTGGCAGCGCGCGCCCGTTCCACCACCGGCGGCAACGGAATGCCTGGCCCGAGCGGAGGCGCGCCCTCCTGGTAAAAGAGACAAGAGAGGGAAAAAGGTGAGTATACACCACATTACGGTAGCAGAAGAAGGGATTTGAGAGGTCAGGAATTACACCCAAAAGTCTTTTCAATCATCACAACCGCTCTTGTCCTCTCTTAATGACACCCGAATTCATTAAAAACAAGGAAAGTTCAGCTCATCGATTCAAACCAATAACGAACACGCACCTCCGGGTCGTCTGGATCGGGGGCTTCCCCAGGCCGGCGCAGCGTCGACTGCTTCGCGCGCAAGTGCTGCCGGTCGCGCCGCTCCACCCGCGCCTGGTGGGCTCGGGCCTTCACGGCCGCCACCTGGTTGATGGTTTTGCCCCCGTACGAGGGGCCGTCGTCCCGCAGAGCCCCTCCTTTCACGCCCCCTACCACCCCTCGGCCTCGCATCAAGGCGGCTTCCTTCTTGGCCGCGGCTTCGGCTGCTGCTCGGGCCTCGCGCGCCTTCACTTCTTCCCAGTCCCGGTAGTCCTCGAAGCGGCCGTTGTACCTAAAGAGTATGGCACACGCACGCACGCACACGCGAGAGCAACGGTAAGATTCTTGAGGATAGCGGTAGGGCTATTCAGACATCGGCGCAAAATACTGAGCTAAATTTCGGTGCAAATATTCTTTTAAAAAAACAACAACATAATCATGCAAATGCACTTGAGGGGAAAAAAGAACACATTCTTGGTGCGGCCCTTTCTCACTTGTCGAGCAAATGCCTGGCGAGCTTCTCCTGCTTCGGTCGAAGTTTCGCCAGATGATGCGGCCGCGACCAAACCTCAAGCAAGCGCGCTCGCACGACGTTTGCACTTCTTCGGTGCACCACCGAGGGCGCTTCTTGCGATGGGTCGGACTCTAGCTGCAGCAACGTCGAGTTGGAGGAGGCGCTGCCCATAGTGGGAGACGTTCCGAAATTTGCAGTTGCTGCTGCTCCTGATGAAACAGCTTCCTCGGAGGTTGCAAACGAATTGTCGTGCTCGTCCATGAGGTTTCCCAAATCCCAGGCGTCCTCGTCCGGGCCTGGAATCGCTTCGTCTTGATGATAGCGGTTGTTCAAGCCTCCCTCACCACCACCACCACTGCTGTTCAGGGCATGGGCTGTCGCGTCAACGCGCGCTTGAGCGTCGCTTCGTTGCTCGTTGGCCAAAGCTAGGCGTCGAGTGGCTTCATCTCCGGGGGCTAAGCCTTGCGCCAGGGCTTTCTGTTCGGCTTTGCGAGACTGCTTGCGTTTGTCACGAGAGGCTTTGAGAGCATCCTTCTTCCGTTGGGCTTCTTCCGCTGCCGCAGCGGCGTCCAAGGCGGCCTTCATGAACAACAACGAAAAATTGAAAATTGGTAGGAAAAATTAACGATATACTAATGTATGGGGACAAAAAATGCGTGAGAAGCAAGAAACAAGTCACTTAACTTTTCTGTGATAACTTGAAAGGCTATTACCTTTTGCTTTCGTTCGTCTTCGAGTTCTTGGGCTAATTCGCTGTCCAACGGAAACGGCAAGCTGAATCCTGTCACGTCGGCCTCGCGGGCTTTTGGGGGCAGCAAACTCACGATGGGCCTTCCGTCCTTCCCGACCCATGCCCCCGGGTTCAAGCACTGGTCCAGCACACACCACGCGCGTTCTTCGAAGTTGCGGTCGCTCTCGGGCTTGGCCCGCACGCGCGCGCTCCGGTCCGGGTCGAAGTTTTTCGCTTCCATCGCGGCCAGCCTCTTGCGCACCTGCCGCAAAATCGACAACAAAAACATCAGCAGCCCCAACGAGTGAAGTCAGGTATAGATTGATTAAAAGCCGAGATAATCAACGAAGGATGGTTAGCCTTCTTCAAAAAAAAAATGACTACAGGAAAACACCACTGACTGCAATGATCTGAAGCAAAAGGTCAAAGGTTTTTTTTTTAACTTACAGCGAGCCGCCGCCGCCTTCGCCTAGCTGCGACCGCCTTGCGCGAGGCCTTGTCTCTCGCCACCGCGCCGCCATTGAGGTCTTCGTCGCTGCTCGACTCTAACACTTCTTCACCACCGTGGCCTTCGTGCTGGTCGAGCCGCGAATTGTCGTCGTGGTAGCTGTGAAAGACAAATGAAGGAGAAAGTAGTCAATGGAATGAACCAGATGGTGGCAAGCTTACATTATCGATTTATTTCTGAAAAGTCGAAACCGAAATTTGAGCCGAATTGAAGTCCTCTCGAAAGACGTAAGTGCAAGAAAGGAACCAAGAGCTGTCTTTTTGAAATTGCACACCCACACTATCTGTAGAAACACCAAACATCAGAAGACGTACCGCTCAAGCAAGTCCTGCACTTGCGCTTCTTGTTGCGTGAGCAGCTTGGTTGGGGTGTTGACAATGCGGTGCACTTCGCGGCGAGTTAAGTTGGCAAGTCGCCGAAGCACCAGCGGAGGGCGCTTCTTGTTGGTGCCATCGTCGGACATGGCACTGATCATTGTAACCTGAGGAATCCATCGTTGACTAGTTTTAGAAGAGGGATAAAGAATAAGTTTCAAGTACCAAACGAAGCCACCAGCGTAGACTTTGTGGGTAATTAGTCTTAGAAAGACATCATACAGTACTGCGCGCTTCAAAAACATGGATGGAAAATGAACGAAGAATGAAAACAGAGAAGGACGCAACAGAGGCACAGTACCTCCCCTGCTTTGACATCGGTTGCAGCCGTAACAACTGAAGCGTCGCCGCCTGCTTCCGACTTCCCGAGGTTCACGGAAATCGGGCGGCGGTCAGCGGGTGGGGCACGGGCAGCAGCGCCAGCAGCGCTCACTCCGGCGTGGCTGGTGGAATGGAGGCCTTTGCCCTGCTCGAGGCTCCGTTGCCGCGCTTTGGTCGCTTCGATTTGCTCCACCCATGCGTACTTGTCGGGGTGTACCTAATATGATATGGGAGCAGAGAATACATCGATGGCGGCGACGAATATCAGGAAACACGGGATAGAAACATGGGATAAGCAGTAAGGCGAAGGAAGCCGGCGCATTCGTATACAGAATCACTAAAGAATCACGCGCCGAGTTGCGCGGAGTTCGTTCAAAGTTAGCGCAGATAATTGAGCTAGAAGAATAAGGAGCCCCGCGACAGAGAGAAACGTGTGATGTAGAGCAGATTTATTTTCAAAAGTTAAGTACCGCGCGGTCAATGAGGCTCCACATTTTCTCATCCATTGTCAAGTTGACCCAACCGGTTGACTTGTGCCTCAGCCGAAGCTGATTGGCGGGCGTCAAACAGCGCTTGGCTGCGTGGGTTAAACCATCGCTCAAGCGTTTGGGTGCCTGATGACATCGGAATCGCGAAATGTAACAAAGCAGTTCAGAAAAGAAAAGAATTAGGGAGTCATGATGGAATAGCCTACGTACTAGTAGGGGTACGTACACGCAGAGGTTTTCTCTCTGACCCTCATTCTGGTTCTCTTCCCCTGTTTGCAAAGGTTATCATTCGCATACCACTTCAGGATCGAGAGGCGTGTTCAATTCGAGCGCCACCGCAACCGCGGCGTCAACTGCCTTGACGTTCCCGCGCCGCCCGCCAGGTAACAACCGCAAAGCTCCGCCCGTGTACTGAGGCCGAAGGGCGTGCTCGTCTCCGACTAACACTGCTGCGCACGCAGGCAAGACCTAGGACATGGCGGCAGAAACGTAGCGCCTCTATCAGACACACGATGTTTCACAGAGCTATAATATACCAACATTTGTTTGAGCTACACTGCTACTATACCATACATACTATGAACAGGAATTTCATTCTACTATACCATACATACTATGAACAGGAATTTTATTCGTCGTAAAACCACTGCAACTTATCAAAACAGTGCGTCAGAATGAAACGTGCGATGAATCCTTTTACCCGGCGCAAATGGCCCAGCTCTTTGCGGTAAGCGTCGCGCCTCGCCTGCAGTTCTTGCCTCGACTGCCCGAGCAGCTCCAGCCCGGCGTGCACGTCCTTGTGCTCCGTCGTGCGCGTCGCAAAACGCTTGCACCAGTATCCAAACTCAATCTCCAGCACCCGCACCTATATTTGAAAAATTAATAATTCGTGGTACAAAGACAACAAGGAAGGTGTTGATTACGAAGTGTGCAATGAAAGTGTAGAGAGAGAGTCAACAGCAACAATAAGCAAATTAGACCTACAATGTGAATCGAGACAAAAGCCGGCACGTGCGAATATAGTAGTTCAGAAATAAACGCATACCTCGTTTTCCAGCTCTGCACGGTCTTTGGCGCTCATTTGCCCTAATTTGTCGTCTTCGAAAAGCTCTTCTTCGCAGGCGCTGATTTCTCGCTCAGCCCTCGCCGCTTCTGCTTCAGCCTCGTTGAGCATTTCCTGATACCAAATACAATTAAGGACAATATGCAGCACATTACGAACACAGCATTGTGTTTACGTTTTTGTCATCTCTTAGTACTGATGTGTGAATCTATATCGCAAAGAAACAGCAAGTACATTTTATCATCATCAACAACACCAACAAAAAGACTCCAGTACCTCCACGACTTTCTTCTTCCATTCAGCCAATCGCATCGTTTCCCACGCTTCATCCAGTCGTGCGTCCATGGTAGGCAACACCTTGAGCAAAGCTCGAGCTCGCCCAACATTCCGTGCTACACACACTGGAGCGGCTTCGGCTACCCGCGCTGTTACCGTGACCTATTTTCGAGATGGGCGCAAAATTGGCAATGAATAAACGGTGAAACGTTGAAGATTTCATAAACATCAAAGAACTGGAGAGTGATAACGGGCTTTCGAGGCAGAACACATTAAGGAATGAAATCAGAAATGATCTTCGATGATTGCACAAGCACACGAGCATATCATTCTCTTATCTTAGCTCCGCACCGTGTACATCGTGTCGGCGGCTGCCGCCACCACCAGCTGATAGCGGCCCGGCATTTTCAGTGGCACTCTTACAGGGCGGTGAACAATCACCACTTGACCTAAAGAGGTCGCAGTGTTCACTCGTTGCAGGTCGTAGGGAGCATGGCCAATGGCCTGAGGCAAACCATCAACGCGCCTTGCCTCTGCCTCTTCCCAACTTTCGCCCAGGTAGCCTCCTCCACCACCGTTGCCGTCATCGTTTGGCGGGGCATCATTGCCTAGGAACTCTTCGTAGGTCTCAGCTTCGGCAGCGGCTGAGGCAGACGTGGTCGACTCGTCGTCAGCGAAGTCGTATGCGCTCTTGGGGCGATCGTCGGCCACCTTAAAAAAATAGGCCCAAGAAAACAACATAAAGATAAATAAACATAACAAAAGATGGAAAAAATATATATATATGAGGAGCAAGATTTATGGCGAGTATTCTTGAGAAATGCGACAAAATTGGTAAGCACGAGACCTTCACCTTCTCCTTCATCATCTACTAGTGCTAAAACATAGGAAGACAGAAACTGTACACGACCGACAAATAGACGACAAGAATTCGAACAAACCTTGGGAGTGTACGGCGGGAGTCGGCTGAGGTGCGCAGCTAACCTTCCTAGACGGTACCCACGGTTCGAAAACTCGCCTTTGTAGGTTATGGTGACCGTTAAGTCCAGCGCGCGGCATCCCATGGGCAAACGCGACCCGCCGGAGCCCACGCCATCGTTGCCGCTGTCGTCGAGCGGTGGTCCGCCGTCTTCCACGCAGCGCACCAAGTCGAAGCGGTGGGAGCGCGACTTCCGGGACTCGAGGTGCGAAGCTTGCTCGAACAAAAGCACCACCTGGTCTTTGCGGGCCACCTGCAGTAGTATCGATAAGGAGAAGGAGAAGGAGGGTATAGAAGAAACGCGCAAGGAATTGAAAAATGGTCAGTACAAGTGATAGGAGCAGAGGGCATGAAGTCGTCAGTAGCAGGTGAGAGTACAGAATAGCAACGACTTTAAAAAATGCAGCGCGCACTTTTGACAGAATCACTCCACTTAGCTCATTACCAGAAGCGGCCGCAGAGAGCCTTCAACGGCGAGCGCATCCAAATTCGGTACAATCAAAGGTGGGCGAGGGCCTGGCAACGCTGCAGCCATTGATCTTTTGTAGGGAACATTTGCATTAGCGTCTCCCTCAGGCAGAGTCTCCAGCGTATCCAAAGGATTAGATGTGCGCTCTCGGCGCCTCTTTTCTTTACGGTCAATCTCACTCGTCGTCAAGCCACCAGTGGCGTTGTAATCAGACAGCGCATACGCCGCCGGGTGCGCTGATATGGAATTTAAACACGACAAGAGAAACAAATAAGACCACAACACACTCTCAGATGCGAATAGCAACCTTCTACCCCAAAATAATGTGGGCAGTAAATCAACACAGAAAAAAAAAAAACAGACGGTATATCCAGTGAGAACAAACCATGATTTGGGTCAAAGAGGGGTCGGCCGTCGGTACTCATTGGTTCCGTGTGACCGCTGTCGCAGCGGAACATCGCAATGGCGCTTGCGGCATGGCTGTTCGATTCGTCCAGCGGGATGGGAAACGATTCTTGCTGGGACTGCCGCCCCACGGACGCCGGGTGCACCACCTCCCAAGACCCCCACACGCGATGCCGGTTGCCGGTCACCTGCATCGCCAGTTTCCCCGTGCCGTACCCCACACGGTCGCTGTTGCCTCCGTCTTCGAAGTACACACTTGCCGCACCGGAGGCCTTCATAAAAGTGGACGAATCCTGGAAAGCGCTACTGCCATTGATATCACCACCACCGGGAACATCATTGCTTTGGCCTGGATCCTTCGTGTTCGATGTGACACTTGCAAAAGAATCGTTGTCTGTGTCATCAGGGTTGGTGCGATGACTTGCGCGCGGCACGAACGTGAGGCCTTTTTCTTCTTGCAGCGCATCGCTGAGCCGGAGGCCAGCTTTGCTGCACGGGTCGGAAATCGACGCTGCCACGGATTCGAGCGCCGCGTGCGTCAAGCCATCACTGAGCCAAGGTACAGGATCGAGGGCTGTGGGAAAAAGAGGCTTCATCATGGGTGGGCTCACGCCAGCGCTGACGCTGGAGTGGTCGTCGGCAAGGGCTTTGGCTTCCTTCTCGAGTTGGGACTCGAACCAAAGCTCAGCGCGCTGCAGCGCTGCGCTCACCACCCGCACCTACCAATATAGTAGCGTTGCCCAGGTTTCAATAAACACACAAGACATGATACACGTGCAAGAGTGGTGCGTGCTGCCCGATAAATGAGATCGAGCTGAAGTGCAAGTAAATGCAAGCACCATAAATGCGCGTTTCTTATATTTACACGCAACCGCAACGCTAATATGATATTTTAAGCTCACTTCATCCACGAGATGCGCAGTGGCCGCGCGCCCCTGCCGGCCAAGAGACGTCAATTCAGGTGCGCAATAATACTTCTCCATCAGCTCGCGAATGGCCAGGTCCTGCGTTTCGGGCGTTTCCAAATTTTTCAGCGTCATTTTGGTGCTCCGCCCTCGCCCCAGCCTCTTTTCTTCTTCGCGGAACAGTACCAGCGCCTTTTCGGCTTTACGCTGAAGCTCCGCCAAAGGCACCTGCGTATCCATGCAATTCAAATGAATTGATTCATCATGCCAACCATGTAGTGAATGCGGTGTTTAGATGGATGAACTAAACGAAGATTAAAAAGGTAATTCTTCAAGCTATAAAGAAATCAAAGCGAGTATTCAAACATGATTTCTAAAAAAATATTCCCTTCACCGTGGAATATAGGGCAAAAAGCTCATCCTTTTTGTAAGGGCACTCCCATTCTTTGGACATCATCGAGTAAGGCTTCGCCCCGGACGAGTTTCCGCCCCCTGTAGAGCCTATCGAAGACATGAACGAAGGCTGCATCAACACACTCGCATGCGCAGCTGAGGATGACGTCTGCAGTGGGTGTTGTTGCTGATCTACTGTTTCGTATGGTTGTTGCTGCTGCATGACACCTTCGTAACCTTGAGAGGAAGAAGAAGACGATGAAGAAGACGAATTGTCCCGCAAATAATTCGGCCGCAGAGGCAACGACTGAGCGGAGTAAAGCTCAGGAGACAGGATGCGGTCCAGGCACTGCCAGAGCCGGCCTTCTTTGTCCGGGGCGGCAATGGCACGAAGGACGTCGCTGTCGCGTCCCCGCAAGTGCAGGTCAATCTGAATTGAAGTTGTTGGAGAGCGAGCAGTGAACAGCGTCAAGTTCGAATGCGCGAGAAAAGAATACTTGATATCAATTAAAAAATAGAGAAAGAACTCAATTTGATATATACGTAAATCAGATACGATATGTCACCTCGTCATTCTGAGCATCTTTTTCGTCTTGCTCCCGCTGTGCAATCGCAGTGCGCTCCTCTACGGACAGTTTCCCACTACCAACCGATCCCGACGACGACGACGACGACATGCTCCCGCTCGCAGCCATCGCAGCCATTGCAGCGGCCGTAGAGTCGTCAGTACTGGCATTGGACGAGTGAAACGAGCTTTCTTTTTTGAGCCTTTCTTCGAAGGCACTGTGGCCTGGCCGGTGGTCACCTCCGAGAGGCGGAATTGGTACCTAAGGTATATTAATCACAAGAGTGTCATCCAACCCAGAATTAGAATAAAAACAAGCAATGATTGAGAGAATGATAAATTCAATACGAAAGGGTAAATACACGAATGGATCAAGGTGTACTAAAACTAGCTCGCAAAACAAAGGGCACAATTTTACCTCATGGCCGTGCTCGTCCAGGGGCATGCCTGCAGACCGAGCATCCGCGTCCTCGTAGACCTCGAGCCTCTGCCCGTGGCTGTACTTCACCAACAGGCGGTGCCACTCGATTTCCCGGGGCGTAAAGAGAAAGGGCAGCGCGAGGTTCAAATTGCGAGGCAAAGCTAGGATGCGGCGAACGTCGTCGCCCGTAGGATTGGGTGTAGCCCCCGACGGGTCCCGCCACTGGTGGTACAGGGGGTCATACTTCATTTCTTCGGCCTCGGCTTCGGTCACGTGGGCGTACTAATGTGGCAAGCAGGAAAGAAATCAAATTTACAAATGTTGATGTGAGAAGAGAAGAAAAACAGGATAGACGAGCAGAAGGAAAAAAGAAAACATGTTTAAATCAACAGAGGGACAAGATTAGATATCAAATCATTTCAATATTTACTTGGTGAGGATTCGCCAGCACGTCAAGAGCGACCCACGCTTTCTCTTCTGGAGAGCGGCTGGAGGTGTGCTTGGCCCTTGTGAAAATTGCCACGCTGATTTCGTCCTCGTCTTGCTCTTCCCAGGCGCCGTGGTACGCGCTGCCGGTGATGCCCCGCGCTTGCGCCTGCAGAGCCTTCTTTTTCTCGGCAAAGGTGGCTTCTTTGATGTGCGTGGCTCGCAGCAAGGCCGCAGCGTCGGCATCGGCGTTGTCGCGGCGATTCGCTGCCTCAGCTTCTTCCTCACATTCCTAGAATAAGCAGAGATGAGATGTAGCAAGAGGGATGAGAGATGGTCGGCACGTTTGATACAATAACAAATAGTTCAGGATTACATTTTTTGGGAGAATGTGTTTCCAAGCGGATGAGTAGTAACACATGACGCATTCACTCACAGCACATGTCTCGAGTAAATTTCTTGTTACCTGATTCACGAGGTCATCGAGGTTGAGGGCAGTGGCCCTTAGGAGAGCAGTTTCCAACAAATCTCGTAGGCGCTCTGCGTGTATTAGCTGTGTCTCAAACACCAAACGGCGACGACGAAGGGAAGCCTGAAGGCAACAGACGATACAAACATAGCAAGGGAAGAAAAGTTTCAAAAGAAACTGGCAAGGAATCCAGCCTATGCCTCGTGTAGAATAGAGGAGCAGGGAATACCAAACTGAAGCTAGATTTGCTTCCCCCTCATCATACACGGGCCTACAACCTACCACATGCACGTCCGCTTCGCTCAGTCGCCTTCCCAAGTCCTTCACCACCGCCCGCAGCGCCAAAAACTCTTTGCTCAAACCCTCATAGAGCTGTTGCGTCGCCACCCGCTGCGACACGCCACCGTGCCACACCGAGGTCTTGATGAACGCCCCCGAATGCTGCGAAATGCGCTTCAGCTCTTCCCCCACTTCTCGCCGCCGCCGCCCCTCGAGCCCCATGGCCGAAGCATTCGCGGCGCGTTCTTGCACTTCGGAAGCTTCAACAGCGCGCAAGAGGCCAATGCGGTTAACGAGGTCGCTGCACAGCTTGCGCGCTGCGCCTGAGGCTTGGTGGGCCACCTTTTTTTTGTCATCAAATTAGGAAGAGTGAAATGAGAAGGAAAGAAAAGAGTTGGAAAACGCCCATGCATCTCGAGATTTAGTTGTGCACGACAAAGAATGAAACCACTGTTGCTGCTTCTCATTCTTACTTGCTCTGCCTGCGCTGCTTGTGCAGTCAAAGTCGCCACCACTGCGTCGCTCAACCGCTTCAGCTCCACCTGTGCTGCCAACTTTTGCTTCGCGGCGCGCACTTCCGGCTCCTTGGCGGCTAACTTCTCTTGCAGCAGCCGCACTTCGCCAGCCGTCATCGGGACTCCCCCGTTTTCGCCCCCCAACTGAAAAAAAAAAGAACGAAAAGATTTGATGGTGTCGGAGAAAAACTAGTATTCAAGTTACAAAATTGTCATGTAAGCTTTGTTTCAAAAGGTTATGCATAAACAAAGCGAGGGTGTATGATTACTTCTATTCTAGAGTGACAACTCCGCACCTGATAATCGTATGGCACTGGCTCTCCACGTTCGTCCTCGATATCCGCAAGCTTCTCTTCAAACATGCTTAAAGTACGCTTCAGAGTGCGAAGCGCGAAGGTTTCATCGACCATTTCTTTGTTTTGCGCTTCCCAGCGCGCTAGTGTAGTTGCTTGCCGTTTTCGAGCCAGCACCTACAAGGAAGGAGAAAGAGAAGAATGAATGCAGCGAAAAAGTCAAAAGAAGCAATGACAATTGGAGATGAGACGAGAAGGGCGACTGATCATGAGATGAGAGCAATTCATTGTCGAAAATGCAGTAGAGGCCGTGACAAAATAAATTACAACTAGCATGTAGAATGGCACGCATGTAAACAATGATAGCCCACCAATTTGCGCCTTGCGTGTCCGAGGGCATCAATGAGAAGCGCCGCCGAGACGCCAAAGTTCTCCAAATTCAAGCTCCCGTCGAGCCGACGCAGTGGAACGCCATTCCGGTCGTCGGTTTGTCCACTGCTAGAAGCATCGTTGGTGCTTTGGTGGTTCCAGCTGCTGCCTGCTACGCTGCTGCCGTTATCACCGCCATGGTTGCCATTAATGCCTCTGCCATGCATGAAACTTTCCTCAGGTAGCACACTGCCTACACTTGGGTTGAAGAAAGGTTCACTGGGAGGCCCTCGCAACACATGACCTGGGCTTTCCATCCCCAGCCTTGAACCTGCGTCATCGTCGTCGTTGGTGTTCTCGTCGTTCACTTCATTTGACCCAAATCCAACAGTCGTCTGATCATTGGCTGAGCCTCTCTCTTCCACTGAACTATCACCGAGGCCGTCATCGTCAATGTCGAGTCGACCCATGAGTGCAGAAGCCATTGCCTTCGCCGTGTTCCTAGCTGGCAACAGCTCAATGGCCTTCTCGGGGCCACTGCCGCCTGCAGCTTCCCCATTGGCCGTGCGTGCCATCTCCAAGTCCTTGAGCATCAACCGTAAATGCACGGTGTCACGCCAGTGCTTGTGCGCGCGCCGCGGTGCCTCTCGCACCACTTCCTCCACGGCCACTTCCACGGCACGGGCTTCGGCCAGGGCGTTGTTGCGCCGTGCCAGGGCAGGGTTGGATTCTACCACAATGGTGACGTTCGGCTCTTCGGGTTCGGGTAGCGGTGGCGGCGGCGGCGGTGGTGGCGGCGGGGTAGCGGGGCGAGGTGTCTCTGGCGGGGACTCTGGAGGCGGTGCAGGCGCTTCGACGACGCGCTCGATTTCTACGATGACCTGGCAATTGCCACACGCGCGCAGTCAATCATTGTTTGTAACAGAAGGAAATTCGATAATACAAAAGAAGAAAAGTACAATGCAGACAGACAAGTAAACAACGACAATCACAGATTAGCGTTAACATATTGCAACGAGCTGTCAAATCATGCCCACATGCTTTTACCTCCCGCGGCGTTGGTTCAGGCGTGGGGCCCTCGGACTCAGCGGGCGTCGAAGGCTCCGTCAGTGGACCGTTTCGCAGCTCTTCGCAGGCTTTTTGAACCAGGCCCGTAAAGAGGCCCACGATGAAGCCAGGCCGCTCCGTAAGCACTTCATGCCCCGCCCTCAAATGCACGCGGTGGAGCAAGCCCGCCCGTGGGTTCACTTTCGCCACGGACTGCCGCTGCTGCCGCTGGCGAGCCGAGCCGCTGCTCATCATGGAACCTCTCCGACTCGAGCTTCCGAGCCCCGCCGACGAGAGTTGTGCGTGGAGATGGTCGTGGTCCGAGGATAATGCACTTGCAGACCCTCCTTCGGGCTCGCTTGGTTCCTCCATGTGGTGGCAGGCGTGGGCGACGATAGATTCCGGCGACTCGCCGTACTGCATTGTGTGCATCGTACATGTAGCAGAAAAATAGGAGGCAATTAGATAATTTTGAGTTGTCATGATATACGTTGGGAAGAAAGTTGTTAAAAAGGGACCGCTCAAGCGAAAAGAATCTCAAACTAACATTCAAGATATCGCATACTATACATCAGCAAAATTAATTACCCGCCAGCCCGTCATAGCAGTGGCCGTCGCGTCGGAATGGGTGGGGAGCACCCAGCGGTCTTCGGAGGAGGCGAGCAAGAGGAGCGGCGCCGGCAAGCGCGCCAAGTCCCGTCGCAAGTCCGGCTGCTGGGCCATGCCGCGTAAGGTCGCGTGCAAGCCCTCCGATCCCGAGGGTGTCGCAATGTCATCATTAAAAACTTCATTTTCCTGCTGCTCGTTGAACTCGTCGTCCTCTTTGCGTTCCCGCGGTGCTTCGGACAAGATCGGCGACAAGCGAAGCTCAGTTCGCGTTTCCCAGAACTTTTTCAGTACAACCACCTGAATGAGAGAATAGGGTTCAATCAAAGTTGATAGCAAAACGTTTAGACAACTATGCAGGCAGGTTGACACTCATCGCATTCCAAATACTTCCAGAAAAAAACGAAAGAGAAAAAAAACAGAAGTCGCGACACCCACTTCTTAGTATCGGCAGTCATTGATCTCCCTCTTTTCTTAATCCACGCACCTTGCCCATTTCCGTGTAGTCCATGAGGTTGGCTTTCGCAACAGCATCGGCTACCGCCCCCAGCAGCCGTTTGCTCAACGGCTTGTGCCCAAACCCTTGCGGCTGCACTTCCCGAGTAGCTTTTGGTTTCCAGTTCCGGCTCAGCGGGCGCCCCTCGTCTGCGGCTTCTTCAATGGCCACGGTTAGTTCAGCATTGTAAGCCGCGGTGGCTCTGGCGTCTTCTTGCGCGGATTGGCTGATTTTCGCACAGTGGGTTGCAGAGAAGTGCGCAGAAAGTTGCGCTTGGAGCTTTTGGGTGGGAGTGCCTTCAAAGAGTACCCGACGGAAATGCTCAGTGGCGTCGCGTAAAGTGGGATCAACATAAGCAAAACCGTTGATAGTGGTGAAGAGCACACTTTGCTCTCGAAGGAGCCGCAAAGGGTCGTGGTTGCTGCTGTGATTGGAGGAGGCATGGTGGTGGCTGACAGGAGAGGGCGAAGGTTGAAGGTGTTGCGACGCGAGTTGAAAGAGGGTTGGGGCGCCGTTGCCGATGCCGAGCCAAAAGACCGGCACGCCAGGTTTCAGGTACTTTTCGCGGCTGAGCCCACCCGACGAGATCAAGTGGGCGAGCAACGCCGCCGCGGCCCGAGCCTGGTGGGGTGCCGTCAGCGGCTGCTGGGCGGGCCACGAGGTGTTGGGGAGGCCCGGTAAGCCCAGGAGGAGAATCCCCCCTTGAGGGTGTTTCGCCAGCAACGGCTGCAGCCCCACCGCCATGGCTTCCAGCGTCATGGTCGCGTCCGGCAGCGCAATCAGCAGGAAGGGGGTTGGCTCTGGAGGCGGTGCTTCTCGTTGTGGCTTCTTTTTTGGCGATTTCTTGTTGCGATGGTGACGATGCTTGCTGTGCTGGTCGTTTTTGTGCGCTACCTGTGAGAGTGAAAAATAACACTGAGGAGTTGACATAAATAGTGTTCGTTGATCTCATCACTCATTACTTTATAAATTTATAACCTCTTCCAAAACATACATTTCCAAAAAAAGAAAACTTCTTCTTCATTTACCTCACCCAGGGACGGCGCTTCGCCGTACAACCGGTGAAACAGGGACGATTTCGCGGCTTTTGCGGGGGCGGCCAATTCCTTATCTTTGAACTCCGTCAAGCGCCAAGTCATCACTAAGCCGGGCCCACACACGAAGGCCTGGTCTTCTCCCAAAACTGACGACGACGATGACGACGACGATGCCGTTGCATCTTTTGCTGGTGAGTCTGCTGTGGCCTTTCTAGGGTCGCCGTTGACTCCGTGACCTTCACTGCCACTGCTGCCTGCAACAATCTCTGCACCACGGCCGTGCGTGTTGCCGTTGCTGTCTTCACGTTTCTTTGCCTCTGCAGTAGTGGTGGCATTAAGAGCATCGTCAAAGGGCGCCAAGTCAGGCGGTAAATCTTGAGGGAAATCAATGTCTTCAACAATGGGAGCGTGGCCTGAGACCGTAGCCCCAACCATGGCAACTGCGTCCGCCAACAACTGAAAAGAGGCAATGGGATTGATGTAAACCAACCATATGCACAAACACAGGGACAGCATATAAGGTAGATGAGCTCTAGAGGAGCAAGTCCTTGGAAGGAACCATTTAGAACAGAAGCAGCAGTGGTTAAACGAAGGAAGTTCAAGCCTTGACAGATCATAGACGAGAATCCCTATATACTGACCCTTTGATTTTTTTCTTCAGTCTCTCTAATGATTGTTCTAAATATGCTCCCACCTCGCGCTCGGCCTGTTCTTCGGCCTTGCTCAAGCGCCCCACGCCCCCGCGCCCTCCGTGTGGCAAACTCGCGCGCACCGACGCGCCACTTCCTGTGACCCGTGCCCGCGCGCGCGCCCCGAGCTTCGTTTCTGACCCGCGACGGGCGCTGCCAGTGGAGTTGGAGGTGCTGGGGCGGCGGTGCGCGCCTGTTGTAGAGCCTCCCGAGAGCGGCGTAAAGGGCGTGTGTGGCGTGTGTGGGGTGTGCGGCGAGCGCGGAGTAGTCATTTGGCTCCTCGAGCGGCCATGTTCGTCGTGCCCGCCGTCGTCGTCATCATCGTCGTCGTTCTCGTGGGGGTCCTGCGGGCCGTGGGTCTGCACAAAGACGGCCAAATCCTCCATGGTAAAATGGTGCGACGAGGCGCGCCCAATCAGGCCACAGAGCTCTTCGGCCCCCACCGCAGACACGCCAAGGCCTAAGCCCGCTAAACCTCGCCCTAGCATGGGAGCGTCCACGTAGCCTAGGCCCTCCGGGTCGAAATGCGCAAACGAGTGCGCCAAGGCCACGCCACGCGAAGCAGCGCGGGCAACCACCATGGCGAATTCGGTGGCGACGCGCTCGCTGTCGGCGGCGGCAGCGACGTCTTCGTCTCGCCGACCTATCAGCCAAGCTTCGTAGCGCGTGTCCACCAGGCGCACCTAGTTTGAAGAGGAAGGTTGCAGAGCCAAAGAGCTGATGGAATACATTCTGAGAAAAGGAAGTGCTGCCTGCGTTCCTACTTGTTGCATCTTCCCTTTGTGCATACAAATGATCACATTTTGTGTAAATATTATTCACCGTAATGTCGTCGCAATGCGTGAGCCAAAGAGTACCGCTAGCATCCTCAGCGAAATGCGCCGTTAAAGTGGCTACGTTTACCTGCGGGGTCGCATGAATACATGAAAAGTTCGTAAGGCAGATTTTGAGGTGGATAAAAGAAAGAAAGATAAAGGGCTAACTGAAGCCAATAGGACAACGTCAAAGTAAACCATACCGTGGATGGGTTTCCTTCTTCACCCAGCGCATTGCCATCGTGGCCAATCGTCGACCCGCCCGCGCTGCTGGAGCTCACCGCAGAGGACCTGCGCAACCGTTTGTGGTCCTTGCGCGAAGCACCTCCGCTGTCACCGCTACCCACATGATGGTCGAAGTCCTCGTCGTCGTCGTCGCCGTCCTCGTCGCTACTGTTGCCTTGCTCTTGCTTGGCTCTAGCCGCGCGTTCTGTTGCTTTTTTGAGCTTTTTCGTCTCGAGCCGATGCTGTTTGGCCGCTTCCACTCTCTTGGCTGCGTCGCTGTCGACAAATGCGCTCTCCAGAAACGCCTGTAGAGCGTCATGAGCGCGCGCGGGGAGGGGGGGGGGAAAGAGAAGTTAAAACGGCACTTGAAGCGTAAGCGCCACGACTCAACTATACAAAGACACTCAAGTCGTACAACAAACACGCAGAACCAAGGGCACGCGTACACGCACCGCGAGAGCCGCCGCGTCTGCATTGGCACGAGCATCAGTTTGCCACTCGGCCCATCCGCTGCTGACGTCATGAGCTCCACTGCCGCCTCGGCTGCCGATGGAGCTTCTCCGCCTACTGTGCGCGGGCGAGAGGACCGACGACCTTCGGCGCGCTGGGCTGTGATGGTGGTGCCCTGGGAATGCGATTGATCCTCGACGGCTACTTCCAGGAGGGCCATAGTGGGTTGAGCCGGGCGGTGGTCGTGGCTCGGTGCCCGCGAGAAACACGCGAGGAATCGCCGCGGAATGGTTCTTGTCGTGCCCGTGCTCTTCTCCGTGGTCATGGTCGTGGTGGTCGGCAGAGGCCATCTCATCTTCAGCGACAACGTCCCCAGCCTCACTGCCAGACGCGGACGTCTCACTGCCTCCTCTAACGCGGTCCGGAGAAGGCTCGGCTGCCACATGCACCACAGACTCGTACCGCCCTACTGCATGCCCAAGGGGGGGCTCTGCTGGAACCGGAGCCAGGGCGTTGGAGCCATGCAAGATGGACGAACGGCGGCGGCTCCGCGATGGCACAGAACCACGGCCAGACGGGCTCATGGGGGAAAGAGGGCTCAGCGGTTCCTCTCCAACGCCAGTAGGGTCTGTGCGAGCAATGTGCGAAGTAGGGCGTGTAGCATTGTTGCGATGATCGGGTTTACGCACGTAGGCCTGCAAAGCGCTCAGAGACAGGAGCCACTCCTTTTGGCTCATCAACATGTCCAAAGCCTGTTGTTGAAGAGACGCTCAGGATGAGAGATTAGTTGAGAGTTAGACGCAAGTCAACAAATGAAATTCATACAACGAAAAAAGTGTTGTCAACCTAAAACCGATAAATGAATTGAGATCAATCCAGGGAGAAATAGAATGTTCAGTATTATTAAGACAGATGAAAAGGCGTGCACACTTGCCTGCAATCCCACTTCTTCGCGGGAGCCATCGTTGTACCACGCAACGGCTACTGGCACTGTTGCAGGAATAGCAGTCGCTCCGTTGGCAGCTTTCGAACGCTCCCTTGTTGGCCCTCCTCCTTGGCTGCAGCCTCCACCGCCACCATGGCTGCTGTTGGAATCGCCGGCGCGCGGGCCGCTTCCGTCACCACCACCACTTGATGAGCCGCCGCCACCTCGGCTCAGACTCCCATTTTTGCTGCTGGATGGCGCGTCCGACACCACTTCAACTTGGTCCTCGGAGTCGACGTCAGACACAAGCAAACTTCCAACGCCTTTCTGATGAAGAGACTCGTCCTGATTCAGCTTTCTGGAATAGCGCGCTAAAAGTTGCGCCTGCCTCTCTGCAAACGCTACGAGAGCTTGCCGGATCGTCTTCAGCTGTTCTCTAATCATCAGCGCCTGCACATGAAATCCATCCAGATATTATATCAAATAAATAAGAACGGGACGGGTAGGCAACACGATATGGTTTGTAGAACCCGCTGCCTGCCACAATCCATTGTACACTGCAGGCCGCGAACAACTTGAAGCTTATAAATTTGACCGGAAGCGCAAACAAAGCACTGTAATTCGCTTCCTATCCTGAAGAACACTTGCCTCAAAGGTTTTGCCTGGCTTTGCGCCGCCCGTTTGCCGTTTGATCGTTTGGGCACGAGCTGTGTACGTGTTGGCTAAGCTGCGGCGCTGGATTACGCCGCCGTCCCATTCCGAGGTCCCGAGCCATTTGGTAGGTTTCCCATGCGAGAACAGCACCGTTTCGGGCAAGTGCAGCCGCAAGCCAACCCCCGAGTGCAACGCGGGCCCAGCCCAACCACCAGTACCATTTGCAGCAGCTTCTCTAGCAAAGTTGTCGTCGTCGTTGCCGCTGTTGTCAACGCCACCAGCACTTAGCCCTGATGAGGCAGCGCGGTCAATGAAGCGTTTCGGGCGGGCTGCCGAATAGAGGGTCTGAAACATCCAATCCCACGCCCGGGGCTGCATCGCGAGAGAAAAAAAATGATTGTTCAACGAGGTGCAATAAGGGCAAGCGTTGGCATAGTTTAGATAGGTGGGGTATGGAGCGGCAGTTAATACCGGACTACAAGTAGTAAGATCAAAGGGACTTTGCCACCTTATACAGCCTGACTAGCTACAGACAAACACCTGTGGGGTAGTCCGCGTCATCGTGCCATCCACTAGCGCGACGCCATCCTTTCCAACATGCTTCTCGCGCCAGATGAAGTTCTGTGCCACCGCTGAAGTCCGCTCTGCTTTGCGGTTTGGCCGAGCAGTTGCAGCTGCATCGTGAGCCCCGGCAGAGTCCCTTAGGCTAGATCCTAGTTCAGAGCCAGACTGCGACATTGCCCAATTGAATATTAAAATCAAATAGTCAAATCAGTGGGCCATCCACACCACGCCAATGACAAAAACTAAACAGCCCAGCCCATCTTCCTCACGAGGCATTCAAAATAATGTCTGATGTGAAAGCTGCGAGAAGCGTTAGCAGATTATCACAGCACCTCTCCCCTGTAAACAATCTCTTCGACTTGACCGATGCGATGACGACCTTGAACCTTGAACATGACAACATGACTGACTGGTTTTAGGCTAGCGTCTTTAGCTGTTCTTCTTACTTAAGGTAGTAGCTTGTTACTTGTTGCTACTTAGTTCGGAGTACCTACCCAGTGAAATAGTTAATTGTCTATCGAAGGGCTGCTTAATTAGTCGTTAGTTCTTCTAGCTTTTCATTAGATTATAAATTAGGCGACAATGTTGGCCCTAAGTCTAGCATTGGTAGCGTTCACGGCTGAAGGATGGGCACCCCCGAAGCTGCTGCGAAAGTCTTCACTGCAGCAATGTCCTGCATCGTTGCACCCCTCACTTTCATCAAGCAGAAGTCGAACTGTCGTGTTAAGGAGTACTTCGTCTTCGACTGCAGTCGAAAATGGCATCGCACTCACTGGGTTAACGAACGTGGCTGAGGACGCAGAATACCTTGCGCAAGCAGTTCAAGCGCAGCTCGACAACGAGTGGATACCCCAGGTGATACATCAGGGACTCCTTAGGTACTTTCGAAAGACTAGGAAGGGAAGCGTCTAGACATCTGTATGTGTTGTGCAGCTAAGATTTCTAAGTACTGTACTGTTTTCCAGGTGCTTTCAACGAAAATTCAGCACTTCAACCATCTTAAAAATTATCCACTTCTCATCCTAGTTCTGCCATGCTCCATCTACTTGTCTTCTATTACTGTAATTGATTCCTGCTAGCCGATTCATGCTGCGATTGGGCTCGAAGTCGGGCGCCTCTACACCACGAGTCGCGCTGCCAACGCCGGTGCAGGTGACCTCAACACTGTTCTCGTGGACGTTGGGACGGGCCTAATGGACTTCGACCTTGGCGACGCATTCGTGGGGCCTTGGGACATTGCTAACAGGTGTCTTGTTTTCTACCGAATACATTGATTTAGTTCCTCATCATAAAAATTATTAGCTAGTAATACTCCAGGGGAGAGTATAGAAGTAGTATGGTATTTGACTACTAGAAGTAACTAGTTCAAGGAAAGCCCTTTGTTAACCGAATCACATTCCTACACGCTCAAGCTCTCATTTGTTTTTCTTCGTTTCTTTTCTTCGATCTGGGCATGAACAAACAGCGTCACAGACCTGCTGATGGCACGCTTGGGCCGCGGCGGCGAGTGCGGCTGCAACTCCAGCCCCCCAGCACCGCATTTCACGGTGGAGAGCGTGCAGGCCCTCAGGGACCAAGGCCTCGACTCCAACTTCAAGCGCTACAAGCTGCTAACCAGCTTACTCGACGACGAATCGCCTGAAGCGTGGGCGAAGCTGTCGGTGGCCGTGGGCCTCCTCATGGGCTACTCGGTGACTTTGGACCAAGGCGTTGACATCATTGATTCCAGCCAGGTAATAGCCTATTGTAAATCATACATATTGGCTATTCAAAGGAACATACATGAGCTTGGTGGACAGGGCTTTTATTTCAATGGTATGATACGTAGCTTACCAATGTTGTTTGTCTGATTGTTCTCTTTCCGATATCCTCGATCTCTATTTCAGGTGAAGCCGGAATGGAAAAAACTCACTGCTGGTGCGCCGCCTCAGTTGGGGCCCTCTGCGCCTCTGGTCTTGATTCTCGAGAGCGAACTCCCCGAAGAAGGCAGCGATGACCGCGAAGTTTTGATTGAGTTCGTTCGCATGATGCACGGCGAAGAAATGGTCAAGGTGGCGGATGAATCCGGCGACACCAACTTTCAGGCGAAGTCCAAAGTGGTGCAATGGATGCACCAGTATAATTTCTTGTCTCGTGACGACCTCGCCTAATCTTGTGGAGCCTACAAACTGCATGTGTTTGCATTTGGGGTTTCTAGCCGGAGTTATATCCGCTGGTGTGCTGGTTTTCAGGGAGCTGTATATTACAGTGGCCGATTTATGGACCTGATCAATTTTTTTAAGTACCTAGTGCTAGTGCCGAGTGGGAGGGAGAGCAAGGAATCCAAAAGCCAGAGGACACTTGATTTTAATTCCTAACAAGCCCCCTTTGAAAATTCTAAAAAAAAACGGCCATGGAGTAGCACGGGGGGCAAGCCTCGAAATTAAAGAGCGACAGTGAAAGGCAGACTACTGGCAAGTGGCTACTGCAACGACAAAAATACAAAAAATAAAGGATAAAATTGCCCTGATATAATATTCCCCATCATCCCTGTACTGTAGTGTCTGTATCACTCCTCATTCCAAAAATGGGCCGTCGTAGACGATCACCGTCAACTTCATCTTCCTCGTCTTCCTCATCGTCGTCTTCCTCATCGTCTTCCTCTTCATCTGAGGAGGAGCGTAAGAAAAAGAAGCGTCGGAAGGAAAAGTTGAAAAAGGACAAGGCCCGCGATGAGAAGCGTGCACGAAAAGGCGGTGATGCTCCTCTAGAAGCCATCAGCAGCGAAACGACGAATGATAAGACCCGCCCACGCACCAACGCCGAAGTTCGCGCAGCAGCAGTTCCAGACAAAAAACGGCAGCTTTCTGGCTATGATCGTTATCGGCTGAGGTATAACTTAGCCCTAGTCTAGAAGAGTCTAGCTAGACTTACCATGTTTTAGTAGTAGCTCTCCTACAATTCAATGTTGCGAGTATGCATCTTTTTCTTAGCTTCATTCCAGACTCTGCTGTGTTGTGCTTTAGCGTTGGATTGAAGCCTGGTAAGCGCATCGACCAAAGTAGCGTTGCAAAACCTTCATCTTCAAGCACTAAGGGGGCGTTTCATCGAGATGGTGGCACCGTTTCCGCCACGGCTGAGCCTTCAGGTGACGCGGACGGCAGCAGCCGCGACGAAAAATGGCGCGAAGAACTCGCGGAAATGCGGCGGCGCAACGCCGAAGGTCGCAGTGCGCGCACGACCGAAGGGTTGGGTGCTCAGGTAACTGGCCTCTGGCGGGAGATGAAAAAGAAGCAGCAAGCAGACCCCTCGGCGGCGTCTCGACTCGCGCATCGCTTGGGTGCACCCAAGACCATCGCTGAACCAGCAGAGGGAGAAGCAGAGCCAGCAGCGAAATTTAGCAGTAAGGATAATTTGGCACCGCGGCTAGCTCATCGGTTAGGCGCACCCAAGACGACTGAATTAGCAGAGGAAGAGGCAGAGGCAGCAGACAAGAAGAGTGGTCAAGCTAGTGCAGCATCCAACGATAGGCCGGAGGCAGAGGTCACGATGTCAGCTGCTGAAAGCGCGAAACGCGCAGCTCGAGCTGCTCGCTTTGCAACGAAATCGTCAACCGATGCCGGTCAAATAGAGTCCAGGGTGCCTACGCAAGCCGAAGTTTTAGCGGCTTTCCGTGACAAAATGATGAGCTCGTCTTCAACCTTCGACAAGTTTGCACCGGTGACGAGAACAATTGCCTACGTCGTAGCTTTATTTCGTGTCGTCTGACGCCCGCCCCTCTTCTGTTGTTTCGCACATATCATCCTCTTTTCAGGCATTCAACAATTCACCTGTGTCACTTTGTCTTTTCACTTTCACTTTCTCTCACACAAGCTCTTCTTAACTCCCACTCTGTGCTTCAAACAGGTCTTTGCGAAGCGGGTGGAGGCAGCCGAAGCGGGTACTTCTCTAGCCACGGTGCTCCCAGATGGAATTGTGGAAAGCACGCGGAAAATGTCCGAGGGCGAGTTCATCGTCGTAAACCCTGGCGGAGAAAGGTGCGTTGAACCTTCCACGCAGATTGCTGCTTACGTGTGCATTAGTCAACATGAAACTCCATCTTCTCACATCGATTGTCTCGCTTTCGTGCTTGGTGCATTGTTCTTCCAATAGTCCTTCCCTCTTTGCTCTTATTATATTTAAGTACATACTCCAATCTGCCCTCAGGTATTCGATCCCTGCGAAGACGTTTGAAGCGAGGTATGAGCCAAACGACATCGCTGATGACGTCGACCCTGCCACTGCCCCGGTGCCCTCAGAAGAGTTGCGCGCAGAAGGCTTCCTGCGGTTCAAGCCGAGAGCTGGAGCTGCCCGCATTTGGGCGTTGCGGATGAGTGCAGCTACCGTCGCAGAGCACTTTCCTGCGGGCTGCTTTGTGGCATCGTGGGGCGAGCAAATGGTGGTGCAAGCTCGAGACTGGCTGGCCCTCACCCACCCGGTAACGAATATGGCATTGCATTCTTTGCAACTCATTCGACAAGCGCTTGTGTTCGAATTCATCTTTGTTCTTTTGTTGCGATGAATATTGGCGTTTTGATAAACCATCTCTTGGATTGTGCCTTTGCGCAGTCGGGAAACGAAATCTACCGCATTGAGGATAGAGCCTTCACGGAAACGTACTGCCGTGCGCCGGATGTGGTGGGAAGTACGGGCGCTGCGGTGACGAATTGAGCAAGCATTTCGTCAACAGAAAAGAGTGATATTGGAAATAATCAGCGGGCGGAACTCGGACGTCTGAGAAATCCAAGTGAGAAATCGAGTCCGAGCGGCCAAAAATCTACGGGCCGAGTCCCGAGTGAGCTCCGAGTGGCCTCTTCCTGCTGCGCCCGAGTCCCGAGTGAGCCCCGAGTGGCCCAAGCCGCAAACGGCCGAGTCCCGAGTGAGCGAGGAAAAAACTCGGGACTCGCTCGTAACTCGGAGGACTCACTCGGACCCCACTGAACGTACATGGCCACCACAGGTGTGTTCCCGGAGAGACAAATAAACGTTCAGAGTTCCCTTGCTTTTTTTTAGCAATGCAGCTGTAGAAGAGTTAATGAGTTCGAGCTCACGTCAATGAAAATGTCAGTTGTGTGTCGCGCGAGCGTAACATCTGATTCAGGAAAACCTGATAGCTGCGTTGTACTCAGCCGCATGAGTCGCTTATTTCTTCACACCTGAAGTTCGAAATATAAGTGGGCTAAGTCGTTTACTTGCACCTCAACCCGCAGCACCGGAATCTGTTACATCTGGTTTTGATTAGCCTAGATCCACTTGAAGTTACATTTATCTCCTCTTATTGTGGCTTGTATAAATATATGTATTCTTGTGTATTATATTCCGGCTCCTTCCCTAGAGGGGCCTGCTGTAGGTTAATTCAGTAGCCATCGGAGGAGAGGTTTCATCTGTATTGATTGTAAGTTGGAAAATAACGATACCGGCTTGATGTCTTGATGCATCCAGCTCAAGACAAGTACACACCGCGACAGAGATAAACGAGTTCCGAGTGAGCTCCGAGTGGCCTCTTCCTGCTGCGCCCGAGTCCCGAGTGAGCCCCGAGTGGCCCAAGCCGCAAACGGCCGAGTCCCGAGTGAGCGAGGAAAAAACTCGGGACTCGCTCGTAACTCGGAGGACTCACTCGGACCCCACTGGACGAGTTCCGAACACTGGAAATAATGCGTTTGAGCTGCATTTCAAATATGCATACGACTAGCCTAGTTCCAAGAAGCAAAAGCAAGGGCCTTGGAACACGGCTGGGCTTTTCGAGAGGGCAGCCACCATACAGAAACTGGGTTGCATCAGAATTAATTGATATCGTTGTCTAGGAACCATGTATGCCTGAACTACAGGCAATTGCTGGCATCGCGAATGCAGATAACCGGTGAACCCCCTTGACTTCATAGCATTTCTTTGTGCTGTGGTGCATCAGTATCAGAGATCAGGGAATTTCGAATTTTATTTTCAATTAGCCAATTACCAGTTTAGATTTGATCAGACCTAGTATAGTTTAGTTAATACCCCCCCCAAAAACAAAGACAGGCAAGTACACGGCAGTCACAGAGGCACATGAAGAATACACTTGAGCAGAATGCGCTAGCAAATTCGCTCCAGCTCCAGAAGGCCAATTAAGATCATTCCCTAGCAATGGCAAAAAAAAACATAAGAAAATAGCGGGTGAAGAAAACTCCAGAAAAAGCCTGACTTTGCTGAGGATGAGGGTCAATTTACTTTGCCTTTGCCTTTTACACTTTACACTCTCATACTTACATCTCATAACCCAACAGCTCGTGAATTATGAAATGAATTACCAAATTCCCCAGCTCGTGAATTATGTGAGTGTTTTCAAATGTCCTCAGCTGTCTGCAGGTTACATCAAATCTAGTTGCATTATCCTGCTACTAATCAATGAAATTAGCATGATGCATTATTTCAGCCAGTAGCCCTCCATTTCTAGCCCTTCGTGCTTCGTGGCTTCTGGCTTCGTGGCCCATGTCAAATTACCCGTAGGGGCATATGTCTTGATAGACCCCGTAGGGGTATAGTTTCAGGCAACCCCGTAAGGGCATATTTACTTCTTCTGATCCAACTGCTTTGGCCACCTATTACCTCACACCATACGTACACCATCGTCTCGCATTTGATTCGTTATCACGAGGTCAGAAGTCTCACGTCTAGTTTGGAGCATCCGGGAAGCATCGTGACCCTTGCCATGGAAGGCTTCAAGTG
>Ga0307931_1000189_pt1 | contig 35776 bp, 35 predicted proteins | sample OrgLakmetageno47_FD_201816 | JGI IMG/M metagenome (GOLD analysis project Ga0307931, IMG submission 201816) | Saline water microbial communities from Organic Lake, Antarctica - #47 | ecosystem: Environmental > Aquatic > Non-marine Saline and Alkaline > Saline | place: Antarctica: Organic Lake...
GAAAGAATCGTTGAAAGATGACCGTGGGTTTGCGAGAGATGAGGAGTTGCCACCGCGGCGATTACTGTTGGAACGGGCGTTGGGGTTGGCGTAGCGCACGGCGGAGTCGAACTAGGCAAGACAACCACAAAATGATAAAGCATAGGAATAAGCACACGAAATAAAATCAACAGCGAAAATGATTAAACTGAGAACGAGTTTTCCAGACCAAGAAACCAATAAACATGGAACTGCGCACGCAGCACAAGTAGAGCTCCTCTAATATGTATTCATATATATTGTGCGTGTTTGTGCGCGTAGCTTTCAAAGAAAACGTGTGTAGACTTTAAGAAAAACAATAACCTGAAAGAGTCGGAGCGCTACGGAGGCTGGAGTAGCCGTGCGCAGAAGCACCGGCGCCGGAGGAAGCCATTTGCGCGCCGCCACGAACCACGGCTGAAGCCATTCTTTGCCCACCTTCAGTTTAAAAACAGAGGTTCAAGACGAGAGAAAAGGAAGAGAGAGAGAAGGAATGATAAGAAAGAGACAAAAAGAAAGAGAAGGAGAAGAGTCCTAGATCAGCGTTTGTGTTGTGTGTTTATGCTTTCGAATATTCTATTTCCAAATATTACCGAAGCTTCGAGAAGAACCAGCGCTTCCATGAGGTCTTGCGCAGAGGTCGCCTCCACAACAAAGCGCTTCCAGCATCTGCTCAGTCCTTCGCTCCACTCAATTTGCCCGCCTCCACCAGGAGCAGAACCACCGCCACTGCCGCTGGGCATCGACTGTGGAGGAGCTGCTACCCACCCCACAGCGCTAACGTCACTGCTGCTGCAGTTGTTGTGGTGCTGGTAGTTTCGGTGGCCGGAAGTTCCGTAATCGATTTGAGCCCCGCGTGGGAGTTCGGTTTGTACCTAATATAGTATATATAAAAACCAAGCATATTTGTAGGCGAAGAGAATGAGACTGAGACTTCAGAGTTGACGGCACCGAGACGAAGAGCAAGAATGCCAAGCACCACATTCATAATCAAAAATGTAAGCCTGTGATTTGAGGAATTATTATTTGTCTTCAATAACACAGATTCTTTCTCCCTCCCTAGCTCTGTGCGTGTACCTGCAAGAGTGCCTGTCGCAGCGCACCCAATTCTGATTCCCCATACACGACTGCGGCTTGACGCGTTGACATCGAGTGATTGGTCGTGCCAAGATCATCGTCGCCTGAATGGTCAAAAGCAGCGAGAATTTCGGGCTGCCGCCGCAAGGCCTGCCGGGAGAAAGAGAGGTTAGAAATAAAAGAGGAAGAAGAAACACAAGGAAAAAAGATTGGCATGAGAGGCTGAGGGGAGGTGATAAATGAAAGAAACAACAAGATTCTGTTGTAATATGAAAAGATGATGGTACATCCGCTCGTAATCTGTTCATTTGTTAACACAATTATTGCCACGCACGAAGTTTTCAACCAATACCCACCAGGAGGCCGTCTAAAGCGTTGCGCAAAGGAGGCACAGGTGGAGCGGAAGACCGTACTTTTACGGCGCACACGACGGGCAACAGAGGGCCATGTCCGCGCAGAGTAGCGCTGAACTCGAGCGTGTAATCGCCGGCCACCTGGGCCAACAAACACACATGCATATGTAGTTCAAAATGAGTTTGAATCCAAGGTACACGAACGCCAGAATGTAGAAAATATTTGGAAGCAAATGAGGGCAACAAAAACGACACCAGTAAAGCAATATACCGGGGATAAAGTGATTCGGCTAGAAAGGTCGAGGGGGTACACTTGATTAGATTGCGCGTACCTTGAACTGCGAAATGGCTTCAAAGTAAAACACCCCATCGTCAAACGGTTCCGACGCGTGCACCTTGAGCAGCTCAACGTTCCCTAATTTCACCGTAAACACCACTTCCACGGGGCTGCTGTCCATACTCGAGGCCTCGGTATCATAGTGGTTCGTGTTGTTCATGGCGGCCATGAGATTGAAAGGGTTGTGCGCCGGAGGCTCCGCTATCTTAGGCAAGTGAGTCCAGCGCTTGTCCACAATCACCACCGCATAGTAATGGTCCGGGCTAAAAGGAGTTGATAAACAGAGAGGAAGACATGAGAGACAAGAAAGAAACGAGGAGAAAGCAAAATGACAGCTCAAACAAGGCAGCGAGTTCATACAGAGTGGAAACGTTGTCAGAAGCACACCTCAACTGCTCCCTTTTCAAGCCCCTGCACCCCTTCGAACTCTCGCTGCTCCCAAAAAAGTCTTCGGGTGTTTCACCACCACACCATCATAATTATACAACTCTTACTTAGTGATGAGGAATGGCCGCGGGTCAGGCGCTACAATCTCCCCTGTACTGGGGTCTCGCTCTTCGAACACGAAGTCGGACGCTACCCGAGGCGAGAAATTGTCGTGTGGTATAGTCACTTGCGAAGGCGGCAACGTGACCTGCAAGGTCACACGGACAAGGATGCGCGCACACATATATACATGTCATTATCCACTGTTAATGAGTAGAAGAAAACAACTCGTAAGAACTGAGAGCAGGAGACAGTGAAGGAATGAAAGATATAAAACGCTAAGAAATGCAAAAAACGTGCCAATCAACAAGAAAAAAATCATATCGTGTGATGCATGTGAGTATTTTTACCTCCTCATTGATGCCTGCTCGCAAGAGTGTCACTGCTACAGGTAACCCTTCTCGCTGGCGCTTGCGCTGATGTAGGTTCGAAGTCCCCTCTGTTTCATTTCTATCTTCAACTTCATCGAAGGAGGGCGAGGGCGCTACTGCGCTGCACGGTCGCAATAAACCTGGAGCGGCTCCTAAACCAGCCAGTGAATGGGCTGGCCAGAACTTCTCAACGCCACTGCCACTGTTGCTGCTACTATTGTTGCTAACATGGACTGCGCCACTAATGATAGGCAGCGGTGCACTCGTCGAGTCTAATTCTATTCCTGCCGTAGATTTAGTTGAATTTGCGGGCAATAATGCTGTTGCAGCAGCTGCGCTTGTGTCATTCTCTGGTAGAGAAGCTACAGCTGTTGCTGCATCCGCCGCTGCTGCAGCTTCTGGAACCTTTCTAGGCGCCGGCTGAACAATAGTCACACTTTCATTGACTAGGGCAGCCAAGGGCGGTGGCAAGTTCACGTGCGCTAATAAAGTCTCCAAGGAAAATACCGCCCACGCACTGCCCATGCATTTGGCCCCACTAGTAGATGCGGAGTTCATGAGATCCTGTCCTCCGAAAGTCGTTGTCGATAATTGTACAAGAGGTGCACTGCTGCTGCTGCTGCTGCTGGTGGGGCTATCATGAGTAGTACCAAGTGTACGAGGAGGATGCATTGCGCTGTCATTGAAGCGAACAAAGACTCGTGCAGGATCTCCGGGGTAGGACCATAAGGTCGAACCTTCTGGCAAACTACAACGGCTACTTTTTGCACTTCCTCCGTCAGAGGGCGGCTGAGTGGCAGGAGGTAAGCGACCAAGGGGCATGGTGCGGAGGCCAACCGCCTTGGTGGCTCCTCGAGCCACGGAGAGACGCTCCGATCGAGTGCCTGAAGATGAGTCCAGGCTGAGGCGACGGGCCTAAACAGACGCAGAAACGGGCGAAAAGGAAATAGAAAAAAATGCACACATGAGTTGAGCAAGGTCAAGTTTAGCTTCAGAAGATGAGCGGAAGCAGACAAGAATTTAAAGAAAAAATATAGAGAGAAGCACCATAAGATAGAGAAAAGTAAAAAACATTTCTGTTTAGACTCCTTCGTGTTTCTATGATCGCACACCTGATGCATGGCGAGGGCACAGCAGGCATGCACCAGTGGGCCGGGCAACTGTGCTGCTTCAGGGCTGTTGTGTGGGGGTAAGAAAGGCGTGGGAATCCCGGGGCCTCGTATTCTTTGCCCTCGCACTTTGAGATGCACGCCCACATAAGTCAAGCCGCTGTTGCCACTGTCATCGTTTTTGATACCACCGTCTTCGTTGCCACCAATGTTGCCGCTGTTAGTGTTGCCGTTGTTGCAGATGCTGTCGACGTAATCATTGGTACTCTCCACACCGTTCTGAACTTCATTTCCATGGCTGGGCTCGCTCAAGGTCTGATCGTCCATTATGGACCCATTTTCTGGAGCCGTCGCTTCGGTGGAAGAAGAAGCAGCATCAGCAGGTGCAGCCTGTAATGGTCGCCGGAGAGCGGCCAGAAGACGGCTGCCGTTGACGTTCACGCTATTCTTTGCGCTGCTGCCTTCCGGGTGGCGACGCCCAACAAGCGAGGCGTGTGCTTCGGAACGGCTGAGACCTCGCACGAGGGGCGAACAGAGGCTGAGGGCAGAGAAGCCGCAGTACTCGCAGCGGAGCAAAGAATCTTCCGGGAAGTCCGCCACCTGGTCAATAGGTACACAAAGCGTTAAGCACGAAAGCAGATAGAGCAACATTGACGTGTGCACGCAAGGAAACCACCGGCAGAACAGCACTCAAACAAACATTTCTGAGCGGTCTATGAAGGAAGCACTACCTTGTTAAGAACAACTCTCGCGCACACTTCCAGCAATATGTGCCTCCTTTTCTAACTTACATCTTCTTTGAGCCCGGGCACTCCTCCCGGTCCCGGTGTTGCCCCCCATGTTTCTGCAGACCCGTTTTGCACCTTCCCTGCATTCACGGCACTGACAGCAACCTCACTAGCAACAGCATCACCAGCAGCAGCAGCAGCAGACGCATCAGAGGAAGGAAGGCACGGCGGGCAGGCGGCATCGTCGGCAGCGTGGAAAGTCGCGAGCACGCTTTGGTTGTTGGCGCTATTGGCCTTGCTACGGCTGCCCTTGTTCAAAAGGGCCAATTCCCCCGACGCCCCAAACGCCAAGGTCACGGCAGCTTCGTCGACAATCTCGAGCTTGGTGTTGAACCTGTACAGGAAATGTCGACACAACAAAATCGCAGCCGCGAATGCCAAAAGCGCAACACACATAAAAATACACGGCGCAAACACATGAAAAGTGCTCATGAAAGCCCAGAGATCACAGGAGATGCTGCTTCTCAATCAAAAGAATCGTGTGAATGGTTTGTGCTGAGTAGTCAAACACACATTATCTTGCACACATGTTATCTTGGTATCCTATAACTTGTGTGTGCGTGCATGTGCAGATCATGCAATTACCCGAGCTGGGACCCGAGGCGATGGTTCAGCACTGTGTCGACAAGCGCTTCTTCGTCTGTCAGGCGGGCCAGCGACAAGTGCGGAGCGTCCCAACGAGTGCCTGCCTTCCCCCACGGCAACAAACACCCGTGCTTCACCCACTGCGCTGGCATGCCATTGGCATCGGCGCCGGCTGCCCAAGCTTGCTCTTCATTGTCGTTGTCGTTGTCGTCGTCTTCGTCGTCGACTTGCTTTTCTGGGCCCTTTGAGTACTTCATTTCCTCGTCGTTATGGTTCTCTATGCCTGGTGTGCTAGATTGATCGCCTTCTTGACTGTTGCTGCCGTTGTTACTGGCACCTCCTCCGCTTGGATCTGGATAGTCATCAGGGGGCACGGCAGCCTCTTTCTCACGCTTGACGAGAGTGTTTTTTGGCGTGTTTTTTGGCGTGTTTGTCGAAGCACAAGTACGCGGCCGCCACAGCGCACTCGCCGATTCGCCTCCGACTTTGCGCAACGCAGCGCGAAAGGCAACGGCTCCTCCTTCGGCGGCCCGTTGTTCCAGTTCCCGTGACGCCTTTTTGAAGGAAACCACAACGCATGCAAATAAATAAGTGCACGCGCACACGGAAGGATAAAGCCGAAAAGATCCTAATCAGGAGCACAAAACAAACGCACTAAAAACTAAAAACTACCAACATCAACAGCAATATCTCCTATTTGCGTCTCAATAGACACAATCATTGCACCACTTCATTACCTCTTCCACGTCAGCAGTGTGTTGTCGGCATCTAGCTGAGCCTGCAGCAGCAGCGGCGAGGGCATTCAACACAGTGAGCCATTCATGGACTGTAGCGCCGCCTTCGCTTCCATCTCGAGGTCTTCGAGTTTTCTCTTCCTCCAGTTGATGCTGCTGATCCTGAGATTTCACTCCATGCAACGGCTTGGCTAATATTGCAATGGCGTCACTGGCCAGCCTCTCGTCGGAGCCTTCGGGTAAGAGTGGCAAACCACGCCGTTCAAAGCCTTCGGGTGCTCCTAGCGCATCGCCCCATCTACCAGGCTTAGCCCTACTGCTGCTGCTGCTGCTGTTGGTACTGCTGCTGTTGGTACTGTGGCTATCATTGCTGATGTTTCCTCGAATCGCTGTTTCATCCTTCGCTGCGGCAACATTCGTACTGTCAGAGTTGGAAACAACAACAGTAGCAAGATTATCTTCAACAGCAGTCAGTGTGGCCAGTGGCGGCGCGCAGCACGGAGGGCAAAACCACTCGGGCGCCTGGTGGGATCCCCCCGAGGGGGGATTGGGCTCGGGCACGATGGCGGTCCGCAAGTACAGGGCGTCGCACCGGATGCACTTGAGGCTTGCACTAGGGGCCGGGGAGGGCTCTGCTGACGCAGAGCACAAGTCGTCTCGTAAGTTCGTTACCTCGCGTGCAAGGCCGCCGCAGACCCAATCCAATAGCAACCTGGGCGCACACACAAACATCATCACACATGTACGACATCAAGAGAAAACACACGGATGATAAACACGCACGAGTGCATCAAAAGATAGAAACGAGAGACAGCCTTTGATAAAGCCTGCTCAGGAATTCAGTGGTTGGTCAGGTAGCATTGCAAATCAGCAAGTTCTAATTTACCGCTCAAAAACAGGGCTGATTCGGTCCGCAGCGGTCCACAAGTCCGCCAGTGACTCTTGCCCGCTGCTCCCGCCTCCTAAGCTCGACGCACGAGCAGCCCTCAGCATCGCTCGAACGTCGGCGGCCAGCGCCGCAGCCATCTTGCGAGGGTCCACACCTTTCCCATAGCGCGCAGCCAGCTGGCCTGCTGTTTGTTCCTTCGTTGATGTTAACGATGACGACGACAAACAACTGGTCACTATTTCAGATGAAGATGATTTTTCGGTGCCTGCTGATGACGCTCCAGCTGCTGTTGCTGCACTTGTGGTAGCAGTTGTAGCGGTAGGTAGAGCGACCACAAACGCGCGCGCTAAAGGCGCCAGGCCCCAAGAGTCGTCATGCCCAATCAACAAGTGCAAGCACGCTAAGTCACTACCGCCTCCTCCGCTGCTGCTAAGGCCTCCTCCTGCTTCATCACCATCTGCGTCAGCATCTCCACCATCGACTTCCTCAGCTGCTGCTACTGCGGCAAAGGACGATGTTGCGCCGAGGTCTTCGCACAGAGCTTGCGCTAGCACCGGCGCTTGAAACTTCACCAGTGGCTGCGCCGCACGCGTAGTCAACAACCGCCGCATAACTTTTGCGATTGCGCGCCGCACGTAAGGTTCGCTGTCGTCGTCGGCGATTTTCTGCAGCCGCCGCGACACCCAACCCGAGTCGGCTCGGCTCCCGTCTCCGCTTCCGGCATCGTCTTCATCTTCGCTCTCGTCTTCTTCGTCTTCGTCTTCCTCTTCTTCGTCTGCGTTTCCTTCTTCATTTCCTTCTGTTTTAGCCTCGGAAGCCTGGTCAGATTCGTCACTATTCTTGGACAACAGCACATCCACAGGAGGGCTAGTAATAGTAGACGCCTCGTCATTGCCATCAGGAGAAGGCACCGGTGGTAGGACACTGTCTTCTTGCATGGACACGGCAGCCACCGGTGCAGACTTCACACCAGCCAGGGTATGCGCAGCACTTGTAGACTCATTTGATGAAGGCACGAGAGCAGGTGTACTACTGCCAGCACTGTCACCACCGCCACCAGTGCGAGAGTGAGCAAGGAGGTCAAAACCTTCCTGCAGCCATTTTTCAGCAGCTGTCCGGCGAACGAGGATATCACTGCTAGTTTTGCTACTGCTGCTGGTGCTACTACTGGTGGTGCTGCCGCCAACGCCATTCTCGTCGTCCTTCGTGACATGCTCCGTATGCCCAGCACCACCATCAACATCAGAAGAAGAGGAAGGAGGATGATTAAGGATGGCTGGGTGATTCACCGTTCCCGAGGGTTCGTAGCGCGCTAGCAAGCGGAGAGAGGCCAAGTTCAAAGTGGCCTTGTCGCGGCTGGGCCCACTCACAGGCCCATGCTTGGCTCGGGGGCCCGTCAAGGCAAGCCGCACGCTGCCCGAGGCCGTCACGACACTGGTGGCTGCCACCACTGCACTGCTCTGTGACGGGCCATCGTGGTCGTTGCTGTTGCCGGAGTGGGCATTCCCGGTGACCGCCAGAGCAGCATGTGTGCGCGCCAGCAAGAAGGCCACGAGGGTTTGTCTCGCGACTTCTGGCCAGGTCAAAGCGTTGAGTGGGGCGAGCTTTTCTTCCAAGAATGGATCGCGCACCGAGTACTGATAAAAACATAAGCACGAAAAAAGTGAGTGAACACAGAAAACATACTCACGCACAACGTACGTTGTCTGACACGCTCAACAACTCATACATGTAATATTCCAACTCAAAACATTAGCGAAGAGGCAATAACGAGGATCATTTTTCATCGCCAAAAACGTGGATATGTGTATGTTTTTAATTATTCAACAACCCAAAAAGAGGTAAAACAATCGAGCTTCTTCACCTCAGCGAGTTCCATCGAATGCGAGAGGCTTGGCTGGTGGTCTTCTCGAGCACACGTGGTGAGCGCAACGGCTATTTCGTTCAGCAACGATGTCGCCACAACCATTGACATGGGTGCTGCTACTGCTGCTGGGCTCGCTGCTGAAGTCTTTTCCTTTACTGCTTGGCCTCCTCCTACTACGCCAATGACTTGGCTCTCGGCGAGATGTGGCGGCACCTGCCCAGTGACTACATGTACAGCATCATGCAGTTCCATCCAGTGGGGCAGCTGCCGCAGCTTGAGAGGCTTGGCAAAGCCCAATAAGAAATGCCACAGCGCTAGGCAGCGATCAACCGCAATACCTCTCAATGGCACGAGCTGCAATGAAGGCAATGCATCCTGGGCTGTAGCGCCTTCTCCACCAACGTCGCTACTGCTGCTGTTCCTGCCAGTGTCAGTGCTGACATTGCTATTACTCACGAGAGAAGTGCTATGATTGGTTGCTTCTTCATCTGCCTCTGTCTCTTCGAAGATGAAACGCTTGAGAACCCGCTCGTGCGCCTCCCTGGCATAAGAAGGAGCAGTGTTTCGCATTCACCATAAACACAAAATTGAGACACGACAGGGCAAAGGAGATCGAAAAAAAAACGGTTAAGAAAAAAGGAGCATCACTCGCGCACTTGATTGAAAGAGGACTACATATTTACGAAAGAAAAAAAAAAGAGAGAGTAGGAGACAGATACATAATACAGTAAAAAGTATAGCCAAGGTTAAACAACATATCTCTTGGTCCTGCCATACCGCCGCCGTGCTTTGTTCGCAGAGATCAAGTCTTTTCGCGCGGTTTTGGCCACTTTGTCGAGCTCTTTCAAGCGTGAAGCTTTGGCTTTTTCGTCTGCTTTTCGGTCCTCCTGTGCAAGAAGAAACATGCACCATTCAACCACAAGATACACACAACCAATTTGAACAAACGCTTTGCAAACTTGGCCGACTACACTCCTTCTATTTTCCTCGTAACAACTCTTGTCGTTATTCTTCTTCTTTAAATCTCTCTCTTTCTCTCTCTCTGATTTTTACGAACCTCTTGTTGCCGGCGCTCTTCTTTCTCTTGTTCCCTTGCTTCTCGCTCTTGCTCTTTCACGAGCTTTTTCTGGGCCAGATCGGCCTCGCGAGCGCGCTTCCGCTGGAAAGAAATTAGGAAATGCGAGCAAAGAGAAGAAGAAGAAGAAGAAGTAGAAGAAGAAAGGTTCAGTTCATATTTGCAGGAAAATCTGAAGGGTAAAATTATTGATTCATTGATGTATCGCGAAGCAAATAAGAGCAAGGAAATCTGTGTCGAAAATTCAGCAATAAATTAGATGGGAGTGAAGTTCTAGCTATCAGCGCTACCGGCTCAGGAAATTACATGTACCTCCAACGCCGCTTCAGCTCTCAGCGCTTCTTTTGCTCGAGCGGCCTCTGCGGCGGCGGCAGCCTTGGCGGCAGCGGCTACCTTTGCCGCGGCTGCTGCCTTAGCTTTGGCTGATAGCTTCACTTCGCCCTTCTTCTTGGTAGAACTGCCTTGTGCAGAAGAATAAGGGCTACCGCTACTACTGCCAGTTTTTCCTTTCTTAGGAATACCAGCGCCGCTAGGAGGCTGAGGCGATAGGCTGCGCTTGGAATGGCTATTAGAGCTTGAAGAGGAAGAGGACGATGTCTTGGAGGACGATCGAAGGGATAGAAAGCGATACCTATTCCATTCGCACCGACAAGCATTTGCACCAATCATGGTTATGGTAATCCCTACAATTTTCATTTTCAAGAGAATCATCCTCTTAGCAAATATCAATGTTTCTTTTCTCACTCGCCTCAATCTCATCCGTTCTATAACGCACTATTGTGCCCTCAGTTTCAACTCTAAGTATCAAATGTCCAGTACACACCATATCCTTCAAATATATCTTGCCACTTACTCTTTTGCTTGCAAAGCTCCATCAAGGCCTTCAACCACTGCAAGCACTTCGCGAGGCATGAACTCCGGCACGGATGTGCCTGAACAACGTAAAACAAATAGGGTTTTAACTTTAAAAAAAAAAACGTTTAGAGTTTCAGTCAATAACCTTGTATTCACTCCCCAGCAATAACACAACTAAGGCACAAAGAAGGAAACAGAGAAACAAAAAGAAGAGATGGGTACTCACAAACCACCATCTCAATCCCAGTGCACCCCCGAAACAAGAGCCACGCACCGTCGGTAATGCCGGTGGTGCCGTTGAGTTTTTTCACCACTTGCCGCATGGTCGCATCCGCCGACGTCGTGTTGACTACCGTAGGGGGTTCCCCGCGGGCCATTTCCAGCAACACTATGAACTTGGGGCCCGGGGAGATTTGCAAGGTCGCTTTTACTTCGCGTCCGCGCCCGCCCGCTCCATACGCAGGCGGCTGCCGCAACAGCCGCTTCGCGCGAAACCCAACTGGCCACAAGTAGTCCCGGTCGTGGGAAGGCGCGGAGGCGCCGCTGCTGCTGTGGCCAACCCCTCCACCACCACTAGCAGTAGCAGCAGCGGCAGTGGGGCTGGAGTTGGACTGGTGGTCGAGGCGGCCCAGTTTTTCCACCAGGAGCGGGCCGAGCCGCACGCCCGACGGGCGGGCCGGAAAAGCCGACGGCTCCGACCCGTCGGGCTCCGGCAGCGCTTCCGGGGCCGAGGTCAGTTTGTCTTGAAACGCTTCTCGCAATGCCACAGCCTCTGCATGGGCGGCCTGCCGCCGAGCGTCCTTGGACATGGTCGAGCTGCCCTTGGCCCCTGACGGCTGCGCAGCAGCAGCTGGAGCAGCGAGATGGTCGCGGCCTGATCGAATGCTGCTGGCACCGTGGCTGCTGCCACTGCCAGTCAAGTGCGAAGATGACGAAGGAGCGGCAGCTGTTTCAATGCGCGTATGCCATTGCGGCGACGCAGGTCGCGCTCCGGTGGGTGAGCCCATACGCCCTTGCAAATAGTCAAACACGGCGCTCCGGCTCCTGTACAGTAGTGGCAATTCCAAGTAAGAAACGTCATTTCCTTGTCTCAGTCTCACTCATGAAAAATCTGCGTAGGAGATTTAATTGCTAACGCGAATATTATCCTCGCAGACTCGATATCATGCTAAGACATGTGATCGTGTGTCGTAGGAAAGAAGAGCACAAGAGGTGCGTTTCTTACCCATATTTGAGGCCCTCAGGATCGGCGTAGTAGCCTTGTACCTGCCCATCCTGACAGAAGCAATTATACATGAAAATAAATATGACTAGAGCAGGTGATTACGTCGCACGAGCAACATGATGTGTGTGTGGTTGTGTTCATGTGGGCACATCCTACGTGAGCTCGCGTGTCACGCGCGTGAGAGAAAGGCAGGGTGAAGCTAGGCATCTAGGCATCTTTATCCATACCTCGTTGGCGCCAGACACATGAGCAGACCAGCCATCAAGCAAAGCTGGGTCAATTCCCTCTTTCTCGGCACGCTTACGTAAGTTTTTTAGCAGCCTTGCTGCCTTGGCTTCACTCTCAGCGGAGGCGGCAGAAGATTCCATTGATACTACAGGCTGCCCTGATCGAAACCTAACCAGAAGAGCAGCGAATAGTAGGGTAGAACTGAGCCATTAACAGGCTCATAAAGGGTGATTGCTATGGAAAAGTGTGCTCTGCGCATCCAACCATACCTTCAGCTATTAAAGGAGACCTCCAAACAGGAGTAGTCTAAGTGCGAGTGCGAGTGAGTACAAGAATGAGTGGCTACTACCTGGAGGAGTATAATTGGGTCTGCACAGAATAGAAATAATTACCAGCGTCTTTAAGTTAGAAGTTAGTACCACGGACCACGGACCACGGACATTTTTGATTACTACAAAAGTTTAGATTATACTCCCCAATTGCAAAGAAACAACAACAAGTAGCATAAAGCAGCGCATTGATGAATCTTCCAGAGAAGGCCTGACTGGGTTGGGTGTCTTTTTTTTCTTGTTTCAAGGCATTCGGAATTATATTTTATGATTATATTGCTATTATTTTCGAAAATTGCGATACCCATCGATTCTGGATTCAGGATTCAGCAGTACGCCATAAATTCAGATTAGTGAGAGATTCTTCGATCTGGGCTCTGGACATGAAAATAACTATTAATGGAGAGATGGTCTCTGGAAAGCCCACGAGGCACAGAAAATGGAGCTGGCCACTGGCCACTCGCATTTCCGAAAAAAAAACATGCAGCATTCTGCCTGCGCTTGTTTTCCTTCCACCTCGAAATCAGCTAGCCGTTATGAGTAGGCTTCGGTAGCAGAGTTTAACAAGCACGATTCCATTGCCTTCCTGCGTATTTCCTGGGACGAAGAGATGGCCGATATCCACCGCCTGTACACTCGGTTGCTGCTTCAAAAGAGGAACATACTCACATTACCGCGGGCGGTTCTCCCCGCACATCTGGCCGTGTATCGTCAGCAGCAGGTTCTACCCAAGCCGTTGCTGCAGGAAATTCAGCGAACGCGTCGCTTTCCCCGCTGCCACTGCCAGGAGAAGGACGAGAGACGGGCTGAGAGGAAAGCATTTTCTTCTTCGGGCTGTAAGTAAGCAGCGCCAAAGCAGCTTCCACTTCGCCTGGTAAGCGGCCCGCTACGCTACTGCTGGGGCTCGGGCTGCTGCTCCCATTTGGACTGGCCGTGGGGTCGCTGCGGGCCCGCTTCAAACTTCTGCTGCTCGGGCTTCCGTTGGGAGAGGGGTTCCAACCACTATTGCCGCTGCCGCTATCACGAGCTAGAATGCGCGTTCTCGGTGAAAAGCCTCCTTCTCGGGGGGAGCCAGGCGGAGATAAGTCCGAACTCATCGCTGCATCTTCTCCCCGCTGCTGCTGGTGGTGCTCGTCTAAGGCAAGTTCCCGCTGACAGCCATCACTGCCAAAGCCGTGCTCCGTCGACGAAGACGCGTTCCGGAAGACGGGCCCCTTTCTACTGGAAGCTGAACTTCTATCTTCGCCCACAGAGGGCTCTGTCGCCACCGTGCCCTCGCCACCGCCGCCGCTGCTGCTCTCGCTGCCGCTGCGCGAGTCTCGGCTGCTGTTGCTGCCGCTGCTGCTGCCGTTGGCGCTTCGCGAAGAAGGCAAGTCCAACTGTAGCGAAGGCTCGGTTTCCAGGGCGCGGTCCAAAGACAGGCCGCGGCCTCGCGCACTGCCCCCATGAGAGGGGGAAGCTCCGGTGGACTTCCGAGGGCTGCCCGTCTTCATCCACGCCAAGTCTTCGGCGGCGTCGAGCATGGACGCATCGGACATCATCGCCGCCATGGAGCGCTTTTTGCTGCCCTGATGGTGATGGCTGCTGTTGCTGCCGCTGTGAGCGCCTGAGGCGTTCAGAAGCGCCCTCACCAGAGCTTCGCCAGTGGGTGACACTTCGGCGGCCGCATCTTTGGTTGCCATGCTCACGAGAGCCAGGGCACTGCTGTTGCCGCTCGCGTCGTAATTGTCGTCGACGGGCTTGCTGTTCTTGCAGTTCACGCAACTGCACTGCAGCGAGCAGGCCGCGCCCGCGTGAAAGCACTCGCAGTACTTTTTCAAGCACGCGGACTTCCGACAGCGGCAGCCCACTTTGTGCACGGGCGCCGGCGCAGCCAGGCCGCTGCCAAGACCGTTGCTGCCAGCGCTGCTACCTGTGCCACTGCTGCCGTCCCCCGAAGTACCGTCCCACGCAGCGTCGCCGCTCGCACTCACCGCCGTGGTGGTTTGCAGGGTAAATTTAGTGCTGAACGCGTGGGCGTTGCGGGCTAAAATCGCTTTGATCGCGCTGTCCCGCGCCGCGGCCGTGGCAGGCATGTTGAGACAGTTCAAGCACTTGCACGTGCCTTTCTCGCACATTTTGGACGCGGCGAAACACTGGCAGTACCTGTGGTCAGTTGGACATTAAACATACGTGAACATTAGAAGAAAAAAAAACAAAGAGGAGAGTGCTCGAAAGAATAACAAACAGAGAAAGGTGAGCTGTTGGTGGAAGATTGACAGGACGGCTCCCGCGCTGAAACAGTTGAGAGTAAATGAAATCGGTTTCTTCAAAAAAAGCTTCCGCAGACGGCAACCTCTGCACAAAAGTGCGTGAGTCATAGGGTGTGAAGCAAAAAGTAGTGCAAGGAAACGCTTACAATTTCAGGCACTTGGATTTTTTACAGTTGCACCCCGCGTCTAGATCACTGCCGGCAGTGACGTGGTGGTGCGGGATCCCTAATAAACCACGAGTGAATAAGAGAAAAAGCAGATCGTAAGGGCACGGTGCAGGTATAGAAAAGCAGTGCAGGTAAAGAGAGAACGGCGTGCGTAGGGCGTAATGCACATTTTCGAATCTTCGAGCAGGAGGGAGCGAGAGCAAAACTTCTCACCTTCCATTGTAGCGGCTGCTCCTGCAGCAGCGATTACTGCTGCGTTGGCAGCGGCAGTGCGGGCATGGTTAAATGCGCCCCGAGTGCCGTGCCCTTGCACAAATCGCTTTGGGCTTAACAAGTCATCTGGCGCTCCATCAACCGCCGTGGGCTCATTCGCGCCAATGTCCCCGCTGCTGCCGTCTTTGGAAGTTTCGAAAGGCACTGCCGCTCTCGTCGCAGCCGCTTTCAGCGCCATTTCGTCAAAGGAAGACCGCTGCGGCGCGCCTTTAGGCTGTGTCTTCAGCATGAGCAAAATTTGGGCCGACGTGATGCGCTGAGGTGTGCATTTCTTGGTGAAGCCCGGCGACGGCCCCTGCCGCTCTGCGCCGGCCCCGCTCGTCTGCACGTCCGGTGAGGGCCCGCAAGCGCTAATGTCTGCCGAGGCCAACGAGGAGGCGCTGTGGCTGCCGCCGCTGGCTTTGGACGCGGACGCGGGGGGCGGCATGGCGGCCCGGTCGTCGGTGTGCTGTTTTGCGCTGGCCGGCGTGTTTTTCGAAGTTGCCCCACTGCGCGCGCCGTCAAGGCCAAGCGCGGGCGTGGAAGGCGGGGGTGCTTCGTGGGGATCTGACCTATGTAACTCTTCTGGTGCACTTTCGTCCGATTCTTCTTCGCGCGAGTCGGCTCCAGGGTCCTCCTCCAGTGTTGCTGATGTGACAACGTCCTCTGATTCGTCAACGACTGAGACCGGTGCGGCTGGTTGCATGCCCTCGCCGCATACTTCGTTCGTGGACATTGAACTCATGCAACTATGAAGAAAAGTTGAAGGCAGCCATCCGCGGATAAATCGAACGGGAAGAGGACGAATGAGATGAAGTGATATAAAGCGTGGGGGGCTCTGATTAACGTTTCTGCAGTTCACGTTTCGTGGGTAATCTTGGGAAGACCCTTGAATCCGTCAATGCTGGGGAAAATGTCATCGTAAAAACTTACTTCAATTGATCATTCAAGAGCTTCACGGGGAAGCTTCTCGTTGACTGGGGCCTGAAGCGCTCGGCAGGAACTTGGGCAACTTCAAAACTTGGAGCCCACCAGCAACGTCAAAATTTACGAAATGATTTTGAATCGATGGCTCGTAAAAATACACATTATTTGGTGTCTGTCAGGTGTCAGGTAATCAATCCTTTACGAGGATGGTTCAAAGTTCTAAGTACTGCATCGCTGTTTGCAGTTCCGATGAGACAGGCACCGTAAAATTTCCTGGAAATTGGCCGCACAAATACGCTGAATTTGCATAAATTAATTACGAAGCACGCACAACGAGAAGAATGACCATGTTTACAAGACCAATTTACTGTAGTATTTCTATCGTACTAAATTAGAAAATCAAATCTGTGACATTTCCCTCCTTTTGGAGTTGAAAACTAAACACTTCATTTTCATCCGCCCTCTTCCTATCCTACATTGGGCCTGTACAGTGCCGAAGGGAGGCTCAGGGGCAGCGCAGCAATGAGCGCCGCGGGTGACCCCTTTTACGTCGTTAAAGAGTAAGTTAATTAATGTTTCAGATGCACGCTATATTGCACTTTACAAGTGGCTGTTTCTATTGATCTTGCGATCAATCCAGACAACAGTGCTTAGGGACCCGGTGCTTTGGAGTTCTATCGAAAGCTTATCTCTTGCTCGCAGAAAGACTGCTTTAGATTTCATATCAATCATTTAAGAAGCACATTTAGATATTTCCGAGGTCTTTCTCTAGGTGCTTTTTTTATTTGAACGTATGCTCAAACGTTTTCTTCCGTCATTGATCTGCTGGTACAAACCTCCCTCTACTGCTCTGCGTATTGTACGATATTCATAGTGAACTATCCGAGAAGGTGGCATCATTACACAGCAGGCGCAGCACTTTTATGCGGCTATTAGAAAGCACGAACACTTCTACCTCTGCTGAATTCAAAGAATGCCGGAGAGGTGCGTGAAATTTTTGGGATGTGTTGGCTACGTTTTTGAATTGCCGTTGGGAGATAGTTTAAAGCAATAAAGCACAGTCTTCTAGGCAGTTGGACAGTAGCCTCAGCCTTATAGCTTGGGTGTTTGATTGTTGTGCCTCAAGCATCATGTTTTGATGAGTCTCTCTTTCAAACTCTTTGTTGCCCATGTGCCCCCCCCCCCCCCCCCCACGCGCCGAATGCGTTCGTAGCTTTTGCCCGCGAGATCAAGTCTGCGGAGAAGCAAATGCGAGATTTAACACTGACGGTTCGTTGGCTCCTTTTCCAGCCAAGCTGCAATCTAATCATTGTGCATTGTGTATGCAGGATTGCTCGAGCGGTTCTTTTTGTATTACTCTACCCATTCTACGCGTTGTTTTTTTTCTTGGTTCATTGCCGTGTTCTGTTTTTTTTTGACGCCTACTCCATACATGTGTGGCATCAATGCTGCACCAGGTGGATTTAGTGCAGCGCGATCGGCAGCAGTTTGCGCATATCGACGACGAAGAGCTCGCGCAGCGCACCAGCTACATTGCCACCACCAAGCAAGCCCTCACTGCCATCTCGGCCGACTATAAGGTGCCTTGTATGAGATGGAGTGTAGGCAAAACTTGGGGAAAAGAAAACACACGACTAGAATGCCTTGGAAGAATGACATTTTCCTGAGAACGAAGCATTTTGTAATTGTTGAAATTGTGAAGGTACCAGCTGTTGCTGTCTTGGTGGCGAGGTCATGTGCCAGTGCTGTTTTGTTTTTTTTCTTGTCGAATTCTTGTTTTTAACGAAGCTGTTTCTTTGCTTTGTGTCGTCTCGCGTGCACAGAGCGACGCGGTGAAGCGCAAGATGGTGGCAGACGAGCGGTCGGAACTGGAAAAGAAGCCGTTAGCAACGCTGGGCGCCACTTCGAGCGACCAAATGGAAAACACCCACTACATTCACGACAAAAAAGTGTGTATGCATTCAGGAGGGCGCTTTCATCACTCGTTATGGAGTCTTTCAAGACCCATTTTGTTTCTGTTGTTTTATCTTACTTGCGTCACATGATCTGCTCGTATCCTTGTGCTTTTTCGATTTTAGTATCTATACTCTCTTCCTTTGTGATTATTTCGTATGCTTTTAACACGTCTCCATTTCTTCTCTTCTTATCTCAGGCCGAAGCGCGGATGATCATGGCAGAGCAGGACCAAGACTTGGAGGAGCTCGGCGCAGGGGTAGACCGCCTCAACGAGTTGGGCCAAAACATCAACCAAGAGCTCAAAGTGCAGAACCAAATGCTTTCGGACCTCGACCGGGACATCGATGAGGTGAATTGAACATTCGATTGCTCGCTCGTGTAACTTTGGAGTCTTCGAGGTCGTTTCTACTTAGAAGACCGTGGTGATGGGCTTCTTTTCCTAATGCCGTGTTGTGGTGGTGTTCTGTCTGCAGGCGGCGGAGAAAATGAACTTCGTGATGGGGAAGCTGGCACGCTTGTTGAAAACGAAAGACACCTGTCAGCTGTGGACCGTGCTGCTCCTGACCATTCTCCTGGTCGTGCTCATTTTCCTCGTCATGTACACATGAGTCTAAAACTTTTTTTTGCTTTGGTAGCTGAGACTGGCTAAGTGAATGAGCGGAAGCATAGCGGACATTTTTTCCTTTTCTTTGTTGAGTTGGCCGCCGTTTTTGCTGCGATGTCGTTGCGATGTCATTTATACGTAGTCCCAAGTTTACAGGCTGAGATAGAACAACAAAAGAACCTTCCCAAATCCCAAATACGAGAATTTACCGGGCAATACCTCTTTATAAAAGATCGCAATATAATTTTCCTAGCTCTAGCTCAGATGCCTGGAACACTAGAACAAGCGCAGCGCGCACCGCGATTACGAATTAGCAGCAATTCAAGAAAAGAATTGGCTGCACACGCCTCATCGACTGGAGCGATTCGGGAAGTGCTTGAAATTGCATACGCATGGCAAGATAAGCCAGAAGCCGGCAAGGAAATTCCGGCAGCATGAGAGTACCGCACCATGCTACTTCCGGCCTTCTTGGGAGTCGGCAAACGACAAATTCCAGTATTCCTCAGGGGTCTCTACTTCGGCATTTTTGTGGGTGCTCTTGTGGCGCGAGCAGTCTCCGAGGAAGTCAGCGCGGCGGCTCTGGCTCAGCGCGCCTGAAGCAATGATCCCGTCCACAAAATGGTTGCACCTGATACAGTATCGTAAAGTATCACAAGCACTTGTTAAAAGGAGCATGCTTGTAGAAGGCCACATTTGGAATGGGGATACGAAACAGAAACAATAGACAACAGCAAACAGCAGACATGTAGCAACCTTTTTACCGTTCACAAGTGTGGCCCGGCAGTGCCTCTCGGTCACATTTTTTGCGCACGACGTCCCGATATGCATAAGTGGGTGGGCCACCAGCTGCGTGTCCCTGAGGTTGCGGTTGCGGTCGATGAGTGCGCTGCTGCTGCTGCGTAACATTCTTCTGCTGGTCGTTCCGGGTGCTTTTGTTGCTCCGACGGTCGCTACTGTGGTCGCTTCTATGCGCACTACTTCCTTCTCTGTGGCGGTCTCTTGTAGCACTATCTTTCATGGCAACATCTCCGCTATTGCTCTTGCGGCTGGACGCAGCAGTAGCGACAGAAGTCGAAGACGGCATTAGAGTTACATGTTGGCCTTTCTCAGCAGCTTTGGCTGCTGCCTTAGCAGCAGCTTTCGCGGCACTTGCAGAGGCTTGCTGATCATACTCCTCGAGGTAAGAGTACAAGCCAGGAGCTGGCGAGGAGTTAGCTGCTCCGTGAGAAGGTCCCAATTCTGCGGCGTCAGTGCTACTTGTAGCTTGAGAAACAGAAGGGTCACTTTTAGCGGGAGGGGACTGACCTCGCTTCATCGCAGTCTTCAGGTTGTTCGCGGTCTTACTTGAACTGCTAAAGTAGCTTGGAATGGAGCCAGGGCCTTTGAGAGGTGGTGGAGATTGACGCTTGCCACTGCTGCTGCTAGTTTTATTGTGGCTGCCCACGGGTACTCGAGCATGCCACTCAGATGCAGCGAGAGAGGAACCAGCGCCGTCGGTGGTACTGGAAGAAGTCACAACGGTAGCACCAGCGTCATGCGAAGTGATATTGTCAGAATTAACAAACTCTTCGGTAGTAGCAGGAGCGGCATCTGCAAAGCCGTTAGAACCATTAATAGGCTCATCAATGAAAATACCACGTGCAGTATGCAGAGCCTGCATTGCCGCTGCAGGGCCGTTGCCATGTACCGCAACTCCTTTTGAAACGATGATTGGGCGATCCCGGTCCTGCCCTTCTGTGTTCACATCCTTGCTGCCAGCGCTGAAGGCCATAGTTGTGCTGATGTTGGTACTGCTCTTTCTGTTGTTGTTGTTGTTGTTGTCGGCGTATACATGCTTGCCTGGGGAAAATCTTTCAAGTCGGCGCTTTTCACTTTCCAAAGTGGAATCATCGATTACCATCGAGAAATCTGTTCCATCTGCCCCTCCCACACCTTCAGGTCGCTCAGCTTCGCCACTGGTCGTCCCCGATCTGTCGCTGGAGTTCTCGCTGCTATCGCTGTCGCTACCATTGTTGCCGTCGCTCAAAGCACCCCTGTCAGCAACATGATCGCGCCGTTGCCGTTTCTTGTCGATTGCTTCGCGTTTACTTTTGCTGGAGCTGCTGCTTTTGCGTGCGCTAGTGCTGTTGCTGCTGCTTTTGTTGTTCTTACTGGAATTCGAAACATCGCTGGCTTTAGGAGCTGCAAGATGTGTAGGTTTAACTCGGTAAACGACGCGTTGAAATCGATTTAGTGGCACAGCATGTGGCTTGCTCATATTGTTTCGGTCGTTATTAGAGTTCCTGCGGCTGCTGGTGCTGCTGGTACTTTCACTTCTGTGTGCACTGTTGCTAATACAGCCATTGCTAGTAGGCTGTCTTTCGAAAGGAGGTGGCGTCTGACGCGACAATCGCAATTTCGATGCTGGTGCAGTGGCAATAGTTGTAGCATGAGGTGAAATCGCTGCCATGTTTGCAGCAGAGATTGAAGCCAGGGCAGCGTTGGTGGCATCAGCTGACGGCGCTCCGAGTGGTTCGTGGTGTAGGTCTGCCAGGCCTTCATCAGCTGCGGTATCAGTATCATCAGGAGTCAATATCCTCGTGGTCATCTCTGGAGGTGGTGCCTTGGGTAGATGCACTGCGCTGTCCTCAACGAAGTGTTCCATTGGACGACGGTCTGTTTCATGGAGCATTTCAGGAGGAAGTGATTCTCCGTGTTGGTTCGCTTGAGGCAGCAGTTGCGTTTCACCCACTGCCAAGAACTTGTCCTGTGTGTCGAGCAACACGGCTGCATCAAATGTCGCCGAATCCGCCGGGGCATCATCGACGCTTTCTGTCGCCTCAGCATCTCTTGATGCGTCACCCGATTTCAATGCTGGATTAGGCTGGCCGGTATCAGTATGTCTATGGGCAAAGCTAGGGTAAGACTCGTTGAATTCGCCACTAGTTTTGGGGCTACTTCTGCACTTGTCAGGAGAAGTTACATCATTATCACCACCACCACCACCACTACCACCGCCACCAACGACGTTTATATCGTCTTCAGCGTCGCTGTAGCTCCCTTCCGTCCTACTTTGACTCCGGGACGAGAGCCTGCTACCAGGCTTCCTCTTACGGGAAGCAGTTTTGCCACTACTAGCTGCATGTTCGGGTGAAGTCTCTTCGATGGGCGCCCCTCCACTGAGCGCCTTGTTGATACGGTACATGACTTTGAGTTTTTGCGACACGCGTGCAGTTTCCGAGGTTGCTGCTGCTAACTCCGCCTCCTACAAGTTTACACACAGGAAGAAGAAAAGAAAGAAAGTTATTGAGTAAACAAAATTCTTTTGATAAGGTGCAAACCTAAATACGTGTGTCTTGTTTTCTGCGATGCCTCCAGTAACACTTGTAAACGTGCTAAAGCGCGCTTCTGAGGTTATAGCTTCTGCAATGACATGTCTCTGCCAACGCGAAGCATCACACCTGCTTCTGGAGATTCGCTTGCAAGTCGTCAACTTGTCGTTGCAACGCAGCTTTATCGCTTCTTTCATTGGCTAGCTCACAGCGAATGGCTCGTGCAAGGTCCCGCAGTGCAGCCGCCTGAGCAACCGAACAACCGAACAGAGTTAATTGACACCACTACGTTTTGTTAAGTGTCTTCGCTATATAAGAAATTCAAACACAGACTCTAGTGACCTCTGCATTTGGATCTGCTACACGTCTTTCCACTGAGGCCTGTTGTTCGCATGCATTATCCATCACGGGCAGAGCCGCTGTTGCTGCGTCGCTCGCTGCTTGCTCATGCATCGACAAAGCACTTGAGCTGTCTACATGATGCGCCGCTATTACAGCCTCCGCGTCAGCGGCACGTTGCTCTAAAGCGGCATACCTGACAATGAAAGATTGAGCATTTTACCTTCAAGTGCGTTTATCGGAAGTTGGTACTAGGATTTGCGAGCGCTGCGCATACCGATTCTCCCACGCCACCTCACGCCGGGATAGCTCCGCCTCTCTGTCAGTCGCCAACATCAAGGCGGCCTCGCGCTCGCGTGCAGCATGGGCGCGGGCGGATGACAAAGCAGCAGCGATGGCATTGAATGCAGCATCCATAGAAATCAAGGAAGTCATCACCGCACGGCCATGAAGAATTACAGAGACTTAAAATAATTGGAAATCCATAAAGCACGTGAAATCGGTGTTATCTTGGTGCAGTTTTGTCACTAGAAAACATATATCTAGACACAAAGCTCGCCCATCACAATTAGCCGACTAACCTGACCTTATGGGCCTTTCTAGCTAGATTCCATTTGGCTCTCGTGGTGACCATTTACGTATCGGCAACAAAAACGCGTGTGCATCCGAAGAGTTCTGTTGCTGGAACTTTTTGTACTTGATGGAAAAATGGACGGAAAGACCTAATTTCTTGTGCCTTTCGTACAATTGCGACTCGAATAAGGTTTTAATTGAGGCTCATGCGAAGTATCAGACAAATCCGCTAGGATGCCCTCGAGTTACAGCCCAAGCCCCTAGCCCCAGGTTAGATCAAACTGGCCTCTGAACGTGTTTTGTCATTCAGGAGTTATCCACGAGGGGGGCGTTAAATACTTCCACAGCGAGCTTTTTGTCTTAAAGCAATACACACAGCCCCTCGTATTCACTTCCATAGGGCTCGAGCTCATCCCAGCCAAATGAGCCGAGGGTCCAAGCACAATTATCCGTTGAAAAGTTTAACCTGTAAGCGCCAACTTCCTCGCTAAAGAGGAACTTCGCACGTGACTTCGACTCCGAAATTTGAGGCTTCCTTGACTTCGAAAAATTAAAAGGCCCATTTAACAATTCTCTATTTCTGTAGGGGACCTCCTTTTGATTTTTAATTTTAATTTATTTGCACATACCCATCTCCAAGCTGGGAATCCCAAATCCCAAGTGGGCAGCTACAGATATTTTAATGCCATTTAGCTCTCTTGTTGCTCTTGCTGTCTTCTGCGAACTGAAATTTTACCTCCATGTTCTTAGAGAGTGCGAGTAGTCTGATTTACGGAACGCAAGATGCTTGAGAGGAACCAGCTTCCAAATTTAAATCAGCAAAATCCATAGGTATCAAGGCAGTGTAGGATGCGACACGCATTTATGATCAAGCCTGGATATGCCGAGCAAAGAGCCCGGTGCTCGTTAGAAAAGAGTCGAATAACCAGAGTCCGAATGCAAATATGGCACAGTAAAGAAAAGGTTGGACGGCTAGCTGCATATCGACTTTCGTGGCTCGGGCTGGCTCTTGCGACGACGAAATCTCTGAAGTAGATGTTTGCGAATAAGAAGAAGCCGATGAATAAACATCGTAGTCTGTGCGATAGACACTTCGGCGGTCCCTATCATGGCGCCTCCTAGCCGACGGATTAATCAAGACTGCATATGCTGCGCATATTTCAGCGAACCTACTCAAGAACACCCAGGAGAAATGACCACTAAGTGTGCAACCAGATAGATATCCACCACCAATTCAAAGCGATTAGGAGAATAAAGAGCAAGATAGTATCGAAAAATTAACCTACCGGTCTCCGCCTTCTGGATTCAAGTCGGGGTGATACTTTGTCGCAGCTCGTCGGTAAGCTATTGAAACAGGGAAAAATCAAGTTAATTCATTTTCGGATAAGGAAAACATTTAAGATGTCAAAATGACACATATTTTGGGCTTATGCACCTCTTTTGATTTCGTTGATTGAAGCAGTGTCTTTGATATTGAGGACAGCATAATAGTCGTTGGGTGCACCACGACTTGAGCCAAAAAGCCGGACTAATGGTGTACTCAGATCTCTATGGCCCGACCAACTGTTTGACGTTAGTGACGACACCGCGTGCCTTTGCGGCAGCAGCACGAATGAATCTACAACTAAGAAACAACTAGACGAGATTAGCGCCAGTAATCGCGTATGCATTGTGGCACTGAGTTTCACATTGTTAGCTTTTTGCTTGTTGTTGTTGCATGAAAGATGAAGGAATCTTCTTTTCTCCGAATTCAAAATCCCTAATATTTTATTCGGAGTTCTGATGTTCGGGCGGCTGCAATAAACGCCGAAAGAGCACCACGGCATCTTGTATCTCTTTTCGAAGGTGTCTTGCTTTCATGGCGGACTACCGGCGCCCAAGCGCTGTGAAGCGACAAGGTTTTCTCGAAGGTTTAATTGCAAAGAAAGGAAAAGGCAACGTTGCTAAAGATGAGCCTGCACGAGACTCAATTCACTCGCTGCCGAATGGCATTTTTTCCATCGAGGCCATGCGATTTTCCTCGCTCTTTCTAGGTTTGTTCGGGAAATATATGGCACGGGAATTCAAGTATCTAGCGCAAGATAGACGCATGCTTCGCTGCACGTTAGGCTCATTCGATGAATACACCCGCCTCTGGTTTCAAAAGCCTGAAGTTTACTTGAATGGCTGCGCTCTGTGCTCGGAGATGATTTCTCATTTTCTTCCTCTCCTTCGTTTTTTTTTTTCAGATGCGTATCAATTTAAAGGAGAAAAAGGTGACGTGCGCCTTTCTCTGAACAATGACGAAAACAAGTTCAATCTTGGAGGTACGTTTGGGACATCCTGTTCATTACTCTATTGTTTCAATGAATATCATTTCTAGCAACTTTTCGCAGGCGTGTATCCTAACATCGTAGCAATTCATAATTCACATCCTTTTTGTGATTATGCTCCGAAATTGCGCGATCGATAGAGAGCCACGGAGAGCTGTGGGGTTGGGCGTTCTTTCGGCTGCACCGGGTGCCGGGCGCGGCGGAAACGTACGCGCTCGAATCGATCCGTTGGCCTGGGTCTTACCTGCAAGCTGCGGACATGGGCGCAGGCGCCCTTAACAAGTTCCGTGAAGGCACCGGCAAATTCCTTCAACAAAAAAACGGGCGGTCGTCGGAAAATAGCAATGGCAACGGCGGTGGCGGCGGTGGTGGTAGCGGTGCAGTGGCGAACGACCAAGCTCCGCCTGTGAAGTTTGGCCGCAAGGGGCGCATGAGGAGCAGCCAACTCAGCAGTGACGGCGTCGGAGGCGGCGGTGCTGCGCCCAGCAAATTCTTGCAGCAGCGTGGCAACTTGAAACTGGTGAAGCTGGAGCGGAACCCCACGGCGCACACGGCGGACGGCACCACTACCTTAGAGGAAAAAGCGTGCTGGTTTCAGTTAGGCCCCGTGCCTGGCGCCGATCGAGCCAACTGCTACACGGTACTGAGCAGCAGTAGCAGTAGCAGCGCCAGTGGCAGCCAAGGCGCCGCGAAGTCCAGCCCTAGAGTCGGCAGTGGGAGTGGCAGTTTGTGGTTCCTGAACGCGTACGAGCGGATTCGCTTCAACCCGGACCGGGGCCGCATCAAGTTCAGCAATATTCCCGACACGCCAGAAGCCCGCAGCGGCGGTGCGGGACCACAGGTGGATGACACAAGTACACCACTAGAGCAGATATATGATATAGTGGTAGTTTACTTCTCTCATGTAGCCAGGGCCATCTAGTGTATGGTTCAACGGAATCCCATCGTTGAATCCCTATGCAGTTTATAGCTAGCACAGTCCTATCACCATCGCCATACCCACTGCTGTGTCGTCAAAAACCACAGGCATGGACCCTCCAGGGGCGAAAAGCCTCTGAAGACATCTTGCGCGCTGCTGCTACAGCCGTGGGCCCCGCGGCGGTGGCCGATTTACAAGGAGACCCAGAGTTTGAAAAAGAGGTTAGTTTTAGAAGGACGTATGCGTAAATGACAATGGAGAAAGCGGGCTGTATTTTACTCTTTCTACCTAATTTCTTTCTAACGCTGGTGGATTTTGAGAGAAGTCCCTAGATAATATCTTCAATAACATACTTTGTTAGCTCCTGTGTGTGCCTGTTTATGTGCTTCTCTTAGATTTTGATGGCTCTTCGCGATGCTGGCACCATCACAGACCGTGAAGTGGTGAAGCGACAAGAAGAAGTGATGCAAGGCACCTACCGTTGGAACTGGTTCCGTTTCCGGCAGTATTACATCAGCCTGGTGTTCACCGACATTCAGGGCTCGACCCGGCTCTGGGAGCGGTTCGGGCCCAAGTTCAAGACCATCATCGACATGCACCACCGCGTCCTGCGCACAGTCCTGAAGCGACACCACGGTTACGAGGTAGGATTGATGATCAACTGTATGTGCTCTTCTTTTCTTGATCTTATAATGCATTGACTCTCGTATGTCGCTTGAAAAGTGAATTAATTAGGTGCCTTGGCTTTGTTGAATTTTAATCTCAGGTGAAAACGGAAGGCGACGCCTTCATGATTGTGTTTACGCGCCCCGCAGACGCTGTTCTCTTTGGGACAGACTTGCAGATTGACCTCCTCGAGTTCCCTTGGCCAGATTGGATGCTTGAAGATGAGGTGAGATGAAGTACGGATGGGAATTCTTCACAAATTTACACAACTAGTTTAGATTCTTTTTCTTTTTTTAAATTTCACCACATTGGTGAACAAAATCCTGATCGCAACTCGTATCTGTTAGGTGGTGAAGGATTGCGTGGGCGTGGAACTCAATCCCGACGGCAGTGTGCTCTGGCGCGGGCTGCGAGTGCGCGTAGGGTGCTACAGTGGTGCGCCGGATGTCGAAAGAGACGAAGTCACGAAACGAATGGATTTCTACGGCCCCGCAGTCAATCGAGCAGCTCGCGTGGAGGGGCAAGCAGACGGCGGGCAGTTTCTGATCTGCGAAACCACATATTTGCACACATTAGCGGAAAACGGCTCGGCGCAGGACGGCGGTGAACTGACGTCTCATTTGGATACTGACCCGAGCCTGCGCGAGGCCCTCACGGTGGTGGACTGCGGCGTGCGCGAGCTCAAGGGCATTGCCTTGCCCGAACACGTGTACCAAGTCTTGCCCAACCGCCTCAAAGCTCGGGATTTCTCCACGCCCCCGGACCCCGCGGCCGTAGCTGCGGAAGCCGCTGCTGAAGAGGCCGCACAGAAAGAAGCCCGAGAAATCGCACGCATGTCCTTTGAATACCCTCTGGAGCCTCAGCCACACCTTGCGGGCGGCGGCAGCAGCAGTTTCAACAGTGGGGTTCCCGTCAAGAAGCGCTTTGATGTCTTTCTCTGTCATTTGGACAGCGATGCCGGGGACTTGTGCCGCCAGCTGCACCAGCTCTTGACTCGCAAGGGCTACAAAGTGTGCCACCCGTCGTGTTCCGGGGGAAAACTGCACTTGTACAGTGGCAAAAGCGGCAAAAAGAGTGTTTCTGGCGACGGCGACCAGAAAGGAGAGGCTGGCGGCGGTGAAGTCGGTGGTGAGGGCGACGACGACGACGACGACGACGAAGACGACGATCACTTAGAGCCGGTGCGGACCAGCCACTGTTTCCTCTTCGTGCTTTCCCCCCACGTGTTTGATTCCGTCGCTGCCGGCTGTTGGGCGGAACTCCGAGCAGCCTACGACTCGGGCTTGCAGTTGTTGCCGGTGCGCCAAGAAGGCGCTACCTGGAGTGGGAAGCCTTTACCGGATCCCGGAGCTCCGTACGTGCCCACCTACCAAATCGACGGCCGCGGTGGGCGGTTTCAGATCCCGCCCCTCTTGCGCATGCTTCTGTCAGCGCCTAAGGTGAGAGATGGAGCTAGCTTCGTCAAACGCAAGACATAATTTTTGTTACGTTGTACCAAAGTTTTTCGGACGTCTTACTTTGGTCATTATTTCGCCTCTTTGCTTACGCAGGTGGTTGGCGAATCGCAGGAGTACCTCGAAGCGTTTACCAACCGATTATTGAGCCAATTACCGCCTTCCATGGCCTCGGCGCGATCAGCCAAGGTATCCGAATAATCCAAAGGAAGGAAGATACGAAGAGCTTTTGAATTGGTGAACGGTGCATGCTCCTCGATTTACGAGTCGTTTTGCATTACACACGTATTTTTTTCTCTGCCGCACGAATCCAACGCAGGTGCTGGAGGACGCTGCGCGGAAAGCTGAAGAAGAGCAAAAGCGCGCTGCGGCGGCTGCTGAAGCAGCGGCTGCAAGAGATCGGGCCAATTATGCTCGCCAGCAACTCAGCCTTGAAAACGTCACGGTACTTCGGAAAGTCATTCGTTCGTTATCACGTCCTTCAATGTATTTATTTATTTATTTTCTCAACAGGACTTGCTGGGTGACGAGACTACCATCCAAAGAGGCCGGAATGATTCTGTGGCGCATTCTTCTGATGTTCGTGCACTCGCCGAAGGCGGCAACGAGGTATCAAGTAGTATTGGCACTAAAGCGAATGCCAGTAGCAGTAGCTCTGTGTCGCCGAGCCAGCCAAAAAAGCGCTTGTCGCGTGGGATGAGCTTAGGGCGCATGATCTCAAGAACCAAATCCTCGGACGCGGTAGGCGCTGGGTCGTCTCCTCCTGTTTCTCCGCAAGGAAGTGCCCTCGGTGTTGTTTCGTCCGATTCTGTGCTCGGAGTGGACAACAACAACAATGGAAATGGCAGTAATGGCCGAAGCAGCGGCAACAGCAGCAGCGAAGGCGTGCATGGCGGCTCGCCAGTCACCGCGCAAGTGCGCGCGCGCTCGGCGAGTTGGTCGGCGCCAAAAAAGCGACCCCAACCGAGCCGAGCCCGAACTTCAGCGCCTGACAAGAGCGCAAACAAAGGCCGTGCCAGTGGTACTACGAGTTCGCCGCCGCCGCCACCTCGTGACAAATCGCCTGCTGAAGAAATTAAGTCGAGGGTGGAAGAGCGCAAAGCGTCGAGTAAGATGCCGCCAGTGAAGTAGGCATAGGCATATGTACACTGCTCTATGTCTCTACGTCCAAGGCTGGTTTGGCCTGGAGTTGCCATTGGAGAAGTGAAATTACAACAAAAGCAAGGCCAAAATTAGGTCTAGTCTTAAACTTCAAAATATATTTCATGAGCAACCCCCAATTTTGAGGGCTCTTCTGATTCTGGCAGTGGAAGTGATACATGTTCCTTCGTAGTGCATTTCTCAGCGTCAGCGAGCCCCCTCTTTAATTCTATTCGATACCGACTTGCGAACTCTAAAGATGTGCCCTGGCCCAAGTCCAGGTCATTGATAAATGATTCCATTCCCGTCCAGAACGTTGACACCAATGTATTCTACGAAGTCAGCGCGGGCACTGACCAAAGAGCTGGGCTGTCTTAAGCTCTAGTCCCTATACGTCAAACGCAGCATACCTAGCTCAGTTGGTTAGTTGTGCAGTCCGTAAAAACGATGGTTTTTGGGGATGGGTTCGATCGTACCTGGGTGCGAAACTATTATCCTCCTCAGCGATTTTCTTCAGTTGGCTGGTGTGAGGTTCGAGGTTTCCTGAGAGAAGGCTGGATATAGTGAGTAACAGGTCAAATTTCCAGTCTGCCCACCCCCCTCCCCCGAGGGGTGGGCTGGATTTAGTAACTAGCAGGCAGGGTGCGATTAAGCCGGCGTCTGCGAACTCTCCCGGGCCAACCTTAAAGACGGAAAGTCAGGCACGGATTTCTGGACAGCTGCATAACCAACTGAGCTGAGGCGCATCTTATTAGGCACTCTTCCTTTAGAGCCGCACTTGGCTTTCCTGTGGGCCGCACTGGACAAAGGCCAGGGCGCAAAGGCTGAACTGGTTTTCCGGTCGAGCTCGGGGCTGCTATGGAGCTACTAATGGAGGTATGGAGGCTACTGTGCGGTATGGAGAGAAAAATAGCCCTGTCACTTCACTGGACAAAATGCGCATAGTACTTGGGAAGATCAGTCCGTCGTCCTCTGATGCTGATATCGAGGGTATCTTCTTGCTGATATGCTGATGCTGCTGGCACAATACTACTAGTACCTGTATGGTACGTAATTATGCTGTCCAACAACCAACCAACCAACCAACCGACCAACCGTCCAACCTTCATACCTTTGTTGGTCCAACTGTGATATCGAGTACGTTGTCGAGTTCATCGAGCTACGATTGTAGCTACTCTAGTAGCTCGAACCCTAGCTTGAGAAGTAGTAATTAGTTACCTCCCTTGCTCGAGTGCTCGAATTCCTACGTTACTACAGATAATGGTAGATGTTGAACCCTTAGAAATTATAAGAACATTTGTGGGTGCCGAATCTTCAGGCCTAATCTTTAGGTGAGCCTGAATCTGAAGTTATGAACGTGTCCGCAGCAGCTGCTGTATTGGAATGCCAGTTAGCTCTAGTGGTAGGTTCAACGGCAGCCCACGCCGCTCTTGAAAAGCACCAAGCGTCAATTGCCCCTAAACTAGCATACGCCCTTGGGGAAGTGGGGAGCTATGGAACAAGCGAGGTTACATTTACAGTAACCCCCCACCACCCACACACAACAAACATACCTTCATATCCTTCTTTCCTCCGATCCATGCAATCCGTAGCCTTTCTCACATTATGTTGGCGGTGCAGACCAGTTCCAAATTGAATTCATATTGCACGCGGTTCCTTTCTCGTGCCAATGCACAGCACGGACGGCGCTCCCCACTCAATAAAGCCGTGTTGAACGGGGACGCGGCGACGGTGGAGGCACTTATCGTGGCTGGCCCAAAGCTGGATGACATTGTGAATTCGGTGTGTTAGACTATAAGTGCAGAGGAAAGATTTTGCAATACGTAACTTTTGACAAGTGCTGGTGGTCACTGACATAACTTCCTCATGGCCCCTCTTTTGTGCATGGCTTTCCTTCATGCCAACGACAAAAGGATTGCGCCCTGGCCACCGATGAGACGTCCCGCAACATTGTCGAGCACCATGCTGCTGTCTATATCTCTGTGCTTAATGATCCAAGTGCGCTCGTGTTCTCTGCTCTTGGTCACTGCGCTTCTCTTTCGGCTTCTGAGGTGCCGTTGCCAGCGACGTCGTTGTCCTTGCGCGCATATCATTTTGACCCATTCTTCCTCTGGGCGCCATTTGCTGCCCGCGTCGCGGTCTTTACTTGGGCGCGAAATGTGTTCATCGCCCAGCTCGCAGCCACCATCCAACTCTTCGAGGATCTACCCGACGATTGCGGCGGTGACGCTCTGGAGTTCTTTGGGATCACACACAAAGAGGCAGAACTCATTGCAAAGCATTGCTCTACACCTGAGGCACGCGCTTGGGTGCGCGCTGTGGTTACAGCTGCACTCGCGGTAGGCACCACACGATTTCATCATGAGAACAGTGATAGCCACAGCAGTTGAGCGCTGCCATTTCTTTTCGTGAAACTTGTGCGTAGTGCCTGGAGCGTCTCGCGTCTAACACTCTCATTTTGTGCTACTTTGCTTCTTTCCCAGGTCACCCGGGCAAATGCAACGATTGACCTGGGGCCAGCAGCTGAAAAGGGCGACTTGGCAACCGTGCAGGCTTGCCTATCAAAAAAGGCCAACATTGAGACTATTGTGGTGCGTCCCATATTCTCGTGTGTTGCAGTGTCGTATATTTCTTTTGACCTGCGGGATGATGGTGTTTTTGATTCTGTGTTGAGAAAGCTCTTAAACGGTTAAAAGTTACACATTGGATTCCAGTGTAACAATCTTTTCATGCATGGCTTCTTTTTTTTTGCGTCTTTTCTCTTTACTTTTCTTCTTTTTTTTAATGTAAGAGAAGAACGATACAAGTGTGACAAGTTTCCGGAGGATAAATGTGTTGCGCCTTCCCTTGAAGAGTTTTTGTGCTTTGTGCACGAGTGTTTTGACGAAACACAAAAAAGTGTCAATTTGTTCATAGTGCGTCTTCTAACCTCTTAACCTCAAACGTGTGGTATGTGAACTCTGAGAAATGGCAGTGTTTCGGCACGAAAGTGAAGTCAATTTTGTCTTGTGTTTGTCTCGTGTTGCTTTATTGACATTTTCTCTTCGCATCTGTTTCCTCATGTACAGCGGTGTGGCCGGACAGCACTTCTAGGTGCCTCGGCTAATGGCCACACCGCAATTGTGGAGGTCCTTTTGAAAGCAGGGGCTGACAAGGAGGCTACGGACAAATGGGTAAGTGATAGAAGGTGAAAGAAAGGGCGACAGCACCGCAAACACACGCACACTCGGATGTGGTTGATGGGTGTGGGAGCATTGTGCATGCTCTTTCTTCTTTCATTTCTTCTTGGTTGAAATAAGCATTTCAAGGAGAACTGAATGTATGGAGGAGGTCTGATTCTCATTCTTGCACATGGATTTATCGTGCCTTTTTCTTGACGAGGTTGAAAGAGTTAAAAGAGCAATGGGGAGGGAGTACATGTGCATCGAAAAGTTCCTTCTTTGCATGTTTGCTTGCACGCGCCTGCACGTATTTTTTTCCCCTGGCACACAAGTCAGGAGCATTTCGCCTACTTGTCTTCATGCTTAACTTATTTGCTTACTCACTTCTGCCTTTCACATTTTGCATTGTGTTTTGCTGTGTCTTTTTCCTCTCTGCATCCTATGATTGGTTTCTTTCTACGGTATACATTCATGTATAGGATGGTTCCACAGCACTCATCTTGGCCTCGAAAAATGGCCACACCGCCATTTTGCAGCTCCTCTTGGGAGCAGGCGCTAATGGGGAGGCCAAGACCACTGTAAGAGAGAAAACGAGTGAAAATAGAACAAACACTGATGTGGCTGAATTGATGCAGCTGGCATACAGAGTGGGAGTAGGAGGCATGCATGTCCTGATCACTTTAGCTGTACTGCTGTACTACATGTGCGCTGGCGCAGTGCTATTGCTTTAATCCTTGTTATTTTTCTGTTGTGTCGGGAAGGTAGGGTTAAGAGGGGAGTTTTGTAAGGGGAGCTAGGAGTGCGAGCGATTTCATGTTATGAAAAAGTAAATCAAATTTGTGTTTGTTCGTTGGTTTTGCACATTCTCCCTCCTTTCTTGATCGTTTCCTATGTGATACCTGAACTCCGGAACCTTTCTCTTCTGCCTTCTTGCCGAAGAGGGTGTACAAGTTGGTAGATTCATTCCCTCACACCTGTCCCACATATACAGTAGAGAGGCACATGTCTCACACCTACTGTATGATACCCCTCACAAACGCAATCTTAACTACAGTACTCACCTATACCTCTTTTCGTGTTCACCCTCTACCCTATCTTTCTCTTCTTGTACTACATTTTTCTTTCCTCTCTCTGCTGCTTCTTTTGTTCACGGTGTGCCTCTCTATGCGTTGCAGATTGGTTCCAGTGCGCTCATTGAGGCCTCACGAGGAGGTCACGCCGCGACTGTGACGTTTCTTTTGAAAATTGGGGCGGACAAAGATGCCGAAGACATGGTGAGAAGTAGAGAATGAGAAGATTAAACACAGATGTGGTTGAATGGTGTGTCATGGGGGGGGTATAAGTCGAGTGGGTGGAGGGGACACGTTATCTCTTCATGTCCTTGAACTACATGTGCATTTGAGCACTATGTGCGTGTGCTCTTGACCCCCGGTGTGAGAGGACACCTCAACGGGTAGGAAATGCAAAGAGAATATCTGCATGTACATTCTTGTATGGCGCCCCTTTTATGATAAGGTTGAGAGAGTGAGATGAGGAGCTGGGAGCGTGCACGCTTGTGCGGGTGTTTTGAAAAAGATAGATCTTCGCTGTGCATTTTGCCAATAAGTTGTTTTGATTGAATGTGCCCTATGTAAATTTGATATTGTTTTTGAAACCGTGAAGGTTATATTTCGGTGGGAACGTGCCTTCTGGTTTTTGAGATGCCTCGTAAAGACCTTCAACTTCAGAACCTGTTTTTTTTCTCTTTTGCCTATTTGCCTGGACGAGCAAGTGTCGTTAATATCCTTCTCTTTGAGCAACTTACCGACATGTCTCTCGCCCGTTTGTCTCTTATTTATTTCGCATTCGCCTCTTCTAATTCTTGCTTTTCTTGTACTGTTTCTCAATCTCTCCCTGTTCTTCTTCTTTTTGCATGGTGTATCTCTCTACATGTGTAGTTTGGTCACACAGCGCTCAATTCTGCCTCCCGCAGCGGAGACACCGCAACTGTGCAGGTCCTCTTAGGGGCTGGGGCTGACAAGGAGGCTAAGGAGAAGGTAAGAGCATGCAAGAAAGGATCGCGTACACGCGTGCATACACACGTGTAGTCAAGGGGGTACATGATTTATGTTGTGGGAGAGTACTACTACAAAAATGATTCAAACGAGGAGATTATACGTTTGCCTCACTTGCATAGTGCTTCTTTTTTCAAAGAAGTAGAAAGAGTGAAAAGTAGAGCCGCGAGGGCGCGTGTGCGCGTGAACGATATGGAAAACAACTGCTTGTGTTCGTAGTGCGTCTTCTACTACAGTATCCTCTTAACTTCAAGCGTGTTGAAAGTGCAATCTGAGAAATGTCAGTGTTTCGGCACGGAAGTGGAGTAAATTTTGTTTTGTTTCGATCTCGTGTTGCCTTATTGGCATTTTTCTCTTCCTTCTGTTTCCTCATGTATAGCCGCATGGCTGGACAGCACTTCTAGCTGCCTCGGCTTACGGCCACACCGCAATTGTGGAGGTCCTTTTGAAAGCAGGGGCGGACAAGGAGGCCAAGAGTAATGTAAGAAATTGTGTAATAAAGTGTGAGAGAACCGCACTCTCGCAAAAATGTTGTCAGGGGGTGTAAAGCGGGGGCTGTATGTAGAGCGGAGGAAAAACAATATCTCTTCACGTCGCTGAATTACTTGTGCCCTTGAGCACTGTGCTCGGGTGCTTGAGTGTTTAGCACATTTTTGAAGGTGCTCAAGAATAGTTATTGAAGAGGTGGAGCATTCAAGAATGATGTCTCTTAATTCATTCATGATACGTTTTCATAAATGCATTAAGAGAGTCAGATGAGGAACTGGAACTGTGTGCGTGATTTTCTCTTTGAAGAAGAAAAGGAAGTGAGAAAAAAAACGTGTCTCGTGATCATCAAAAATACATGTCTCTTCATATTTTAAAACAGTTTCACTTCTTTTCTTTTTTTTCGAAATTTTGATCGCAATCTCCATATTATGTGTTGGCGTGTGCGTGTTGCGTAACACACCCATACAGGATGGCAAAACCGCCTGTGACGAGGCCGAAGAGCGAGGCCATACTGCGGTGGCGGCCTTCCTAAAGAGAGCAGAAACTTGATATTTTGCCACTCGCTTGGAAGCATTTATTTATTCAAACTTCGAACGTCTTTTTGATCTTCCTTCATTTCATTCGCCGGGCTTCCCAAGCACTTGAACGAATTTTCTTAAATCAATTACTTGCGTGTTAATTATAGCTGTTACATGAAGTAAGGACTAATTTCTAATAAGGGTTCGTCTCTTTTATCTGTCCAATCACGCATTTAGAAAGCCAAGCGCAATGAGCGATACGGGCGAATTCATACGACCACACGGATTGCGATGAGCCTGTATAACAAATAGCATAGTAGCTAGGGGGGGGGGGGGGGGGGGGGGGGATAGGGTAA
>Ga0307931_1000191_pt1 | contig 35740 bp, 39 predicted proteins | sample OrgLakmetageno47_FD_201816 | JGI IMG/M metagenome (GOLD analysis project Ga0307931, IMG submission 201816) | Saline water microbial communities from Organic Lake, Antarctica - #47 | ecosystem: Environmental > Aquatic > Non-marine Saline and Alkaline > Saline | place: Antarctica: Organic Lake...
TCGTCGTCCCGACGGTACATGGATCGTTCTCCACGGTTTCTGCACCAAATGGCACACAAATTGTTGCGCTTAATTTACCCATATTTACCACACAATAATCTCAGACTGCGACGTGAAGTCGCGTTTACTAGGGCCCACCCTGTCGATTGTCCGGTAAGAACGTATCGCCCGCTCTCTAAATCTCGTTAATACGGTAAGTCGAACCTCCCCCACAAAGGGAAAATTCCTCAATAACACAACACCTCCCACATACATCAACATCAACACGGGCCACAGTGGTAAGACCGTATGAGCTCGGTTAGGGGGAATCCCGCCCCGATTTGCGTATGCTATGGCCAAATAAGGTGATATTTCAGAAATGACCCTCCTTTAGCTGCCAGTTGGTCATACGCGTAATACGCGTTAAATGCGTTATCGTATGTTTCATAATCCGGGGTTAAATCGTAAAATCGCATTCCGCATTCAAGTCAAGAAATGTGGCAGACCAATTAGATAAGATAAGCAGAGATCTGCCTCTTCTTGACCCGATTGCCATAAGAGCGCGAGCAGGAAAATTAAATGGCACATCGAAATACACACGCACTTACATGAATATGGATAATCGAAAAAAAAGAAGAGGTAGAGGAATTGGAAATGGAATAAGTTCAGAAGTAAGTTCGAACTAATTGCCGCTTACGAGCGCAAATTTAATCAGAGCCAACTCCCCTTGCTTCTCTTTCTCCCTGCCGATTATTTCAGCTTTCTCATGATTTGCCTCATTCGCTGCCCTTCTTCTTTGCTTTCGTCTTTTTCGCCGATTGAGGAGCAGACGAAGGTGCTGCCTCAGGTTGCACTTCGGGCTCTTTCGATTCGGAGGCCACGTTGTGCACCGTGTTTCGTTTCATGAACTTCGAAGGGTCAAGCGCACGAATGTAAGTCGCTGGGTCGTAGCGCTTGGTCCGGTTCCTTTTCTTGGCCCCTTGTTTCTTCGAGGACTGCAGCATTGAAGTGGGATCCTGCGCCGAACAAGCGAAGCAGATAAAGTTTAGTCAATCAACTTTTCATTTCTACAAAGTTCACCGTTCATCATCTTAAGATATTTGCCTCCAAGAGCAATGAAATTAGTTTGGTCGTATCAATTTACCAAATCATGCTCGTCGAGGAGCTCTTCTTGCAAGATTTCTTCCAAAATGTCTTCAGTGGTGAGCACTCCCACGGCGATTGGAGGGCCGTTATCCATAGGAGTGCCCTTCTTCCCCTTTTTGGATGCATCCTCGTCGTCTTCGGTGACTAAGAGCAAGTTGACCCGGCTGTCTTTAATGTAAGTGAACGCCTGTGATTTAGGGGTTGGGTAGAGGAGAAAGTCATGAAAAGTGAAACGGAACAAAAGTAAAAGTACATACTTTTGTGCTTACAAACTTAGCTTGTTTGATAAGGTTAACAATACCCTATAATCCAGGGGCACAGAAAGAAGAGTATCTTTAATGTGGTCTGTTGTCTTTCCCATATCCTTACATTGCCGAGTTTTTCATTCTTTGAGATGTAGTGCAGGCGCTTGGTGCTGTCAAACACATTCAAGACTTCGCGCACTGGTGTCTTCCTTTCGAATCCCAGGCCCACAATGTCCTTCAGGAACAACACCTGCCAGTGTCCAGAAACAATGGGAAAGAATAGGAACGTACTGAGAATATGGTAAGCAGAGCGAAAGAGACAGGGAGCTGAGAACACTCGTCCAGAAAAGACAAAAAAACAAACAAACAAACAAACAAACAAAACAGGATCTTAACAAGCAGACTATCTACATGGTGCAAAAAGAAAAGCGGGAAGATGTTTTCGGTGAACTCGTGCTACAAAGTGCGCCTAACTTACCCCAACGAATATTCGGTTGTCTTCGCTTTTGAAGACAGGAATCCGGGAATGGCCTCGCGTGAGCATCAATTCAATGGTGTTCCAGTCGAGCAGAGCGTCGTCCGAGAGGCAAAAGACTTGCGACATCGGCGTCATCGTTTCATGTACTGGCTTCTCCTTGTAGGTTAAAGCACCCGTCAGCAACTTCCCGTCGTTTGCCGTCAAGCCTGACTCCTTGGCGTGGGCTGCGTCTTCCACGTTAAGCTTGATGAGGGACACCAGCTCAGACCTCTGGTAAGCAGCGGCCACTTCGCCTCCTAGCAAGTAGTCGAGCACTTTCGAAACGGGGTACGCGAATGGAAACATGAGCACCACAAACACCCACACCAAGGGAGTAGCGGCAGCGCCAATCTGCAAAGCATACCGGGAACAAGCCGCCTGAGGTCCAATCTCACCAAAGAGGACAATCAACACCGTGGTCGCGATAGCGCCGATAGCGCCCGAGGTCATGTCGGCGAGCAAAATAGCAATCAGCGCATTGACTAAGGTGTTTCCGAGGAGCAGCGTGCATAGCAGTAAGTTTCCAGTTGTGCGCAAGGGCAGAATTTTCTTGGCTAATCGGACCTCTTCTGCACTCGTGCTGCCTTCGATGATTACCTAAGTTACAAAAGGGAATATTACCGTACGTTATGAAAGCTACGGCGCCGATGAAAATACTATAAACAATTCCTTCTTAGCGTGACGTCACGACGATATTCCTAGTTGGCCCACTACACAGTGCCTAATGTATTTCGCACCTTGAGATCATCTGCAGCTGCACTCATAAGGCCCAAGTTCAAGCCCGAAAATAAACCGGAAAGGCAAAGCAAAAGAACTGCCGCGATCAGGCCACCTGGGTCGATTGGCGCTGATTCTTCAGCAGCAGGAGTGTCATCGCAGCCAGTACCTGCAAGTTTCCGACTGGTAGCGGCAAAATGCACCAGCGCTGGGACTATCGCATTGGCCGCGTGCCCTCCTAAGGAGCCGCGCAAGCTCATTGTTTCCACAAAAGTACACAAATAATGTTGTGAAATATAATCAATAATCACCGAGGAAGACAAAAACCGAAGGTAAGTGTAGTTCAGGAAGCGATTTACGGTAATGTACCAAGGAAAACTGCGGGACCAACGGTCGGAGTAGGAAAATTTTGTCCGAAATAAAGAACGAGCCAAAAGCCAAAAGAGGTGATTGGGCTACGACAGCGCGAGCGCCAGGAGTGAGCACTCTAAGCGCGCGCCATGATCAGTTCATCATCACAAGTGTACTCACTGCTTCCAACTTTCCTTTCCTGCTTAGGTCTCTATTTCATTCACCATGGGCTGCGGTGGATCCAAGCCTAATGATGTGGCGAATCCAGTGGCATCACACAGCAGCAGCTCAGTTGTGCACCAGCCAGGGGAAAAGTGTGAAAGCCTGTGGAAGTTTGGAAAGCAATTGGGCTCAGGAGCGTACTCAGTAGTCTTCTTGGCTAAGCACAAAGTGAGTAGTGGCGGCGTGTGTGGTGTGATGACGCGTTGTTCTAGAGGCAACACGCTTGAGATAGATCGTTTATTTTCATGATCTACACCACTACCCGCTGGCGAGGAATAAAATATTATGCAATCCTTGAGAAGGATTCTTAGAATATTTTGGTCATTTCGCTGTTGCTAGCATGCTGCTATACTCGTTCGGATTCGTTCTCTCACTTTTGTCCTATTCCCCCTCCCCCCCCCCCCCCCTCCTCGTCCTCACGCAAATATGAACGCTGTCCCTTTGCTGGATCGTCTTCATGTGTTGCTCAACCGCTTCCTTCCGTCGTCTGTCTTTTGCGCGGTGAAGAAAACGGGCGAAGAGTGCGCGGTGAAGAAGATCACCAAGTCACAGTTGCAGAGCTACGATCATGACGCGCTGAAGGACGAAGTCAAGTTGTTGTCGGAATGCAAACACCCCAACATCATTCGCTACATAGACTTTTTCGACGAGCCCGAGTACTACTATCTTCTGTCCGAAGTGGTAAGCAAGAAATGAGATCACAATTTAGAACTTGCCTGAAGCGTATGCCGGCATGCTGCAATGCCATTCAAAAGTGCTGAGAGAGCTCAGAGTGTTTATTTTGGGATCCCCCGAATGTATCTTTCACACTTTTAATCCTTTATTTGGGCACGGTAGTGCGCTTAACCCACTGACACACTTTAATCCCTTTCTTCTGGAGCGCTCTATCCTAACAGACACGCTTTTATTCAGCACCTTTAATTAAAATCGTTCGCTTCTTCTTCTTTTTTTTTTTCTTCTTCTTCTTCTTCTTCTTCTTCTTTCCCGCACACAGGTGGCAGGCGGGGAGTTGTTTGACCGTATTTGCGACAAAACCACCTACACGGAGGCCGAAGCCCGGGACCTGGTTATCACGCTCCTGAAGGTGCTGGCGTACTTGCATTCCAAAAACATTGCCCACCGCGACCTCAAGCCAGAAAACCTCTTGCTGCGGGGCAAGAAAAACGACACTGACATCGTGCTGGCAGGTAGGCGCTCTACGATTACAAGGCAGACCTGTAGCAGTTGTTATGGTACTCCTCCTCATTCATGGGACACTCCTGTGCAAACTTGTCTCATGGCGACGCTACTTCGTCCTGATTGCGCGCACTGTTTGTCTCTCGTTTGCTTTCATTCGCTTATGCTGTCTTGTGCGTTTGCCCCCCCCTACTGATTCGTCTCTTGTTGTTTTTTCTTTCCCCTTAATGGAATCTCCCCTCTTTTCCGCAGACTTCGGATTCGCGCAAGTGACCAAAGGCAAATCGTTGCAGCAAGTGTGCGGAACTCCTGACTACGGTACGTGGGCCTGATGGAGAGCGTCACATGTAGCTTGCGCCTTTCTAGAATCGACGCTCACATCCCTCGCTTTCTCAGCGTCTTGTTCTTGACCTTTTGAATCATCGATCGTTCTCCGGTTGCTGTTGCTGTTGTTGATATGACAGTGGCACCGGAAATCATTTCCCACTCCAAGTACGACTTTTCGTGCGACATCTGGAGCGCTGGCGTCATGTACGTTGCACTAGACCTGCAACACCTCATAAGTAGACATGGAAACCTGCAAATGCTTGAGTTTAATAACGCAAGGAGTCTTCTTTATTCGAACAACTATATTGATTTCCGCTTTCATCACTCTTTCCTTTGTTTTTCCTGCGCTCTGCTCTGGTTTCTTTTCCCACCACTGAACTGCGCAGCACCTTCATTTTACTGGGAGGGTACCCGCCGTTCCAAGCCAAGGACGAGGACGACCGCGACGCGCTCTTCGCCATCATCAAGAAGGTATAAGCTTACCTGTTGCATGTGGTGCACTCAAACATGCATGTGGTGCAGGCAGTGCATTCCCTTGTCAATGAGGAGCTGCATAAGGCACGCCTCTTATTTCCGATCATCCTCTTTTTTTGTCGCTCGCGCTACTGCTCGTTGTTCTCTCCGTGCTTCACACTCCAACTTTCTTCGCCACAACAACATCAACAGGGCAAGTTTAAGTTCCACGAAAAGTTTTGGAAAGGGGTGTCCCCCGAGGCCAAGGACATGATCACTCAAATGCTCACGGTGGACGTTGACAAGCGCGCGTCCGCGGCGGAGCTCTTGAAGCACGAGTGGTTGGGCCTCAGCCAGGAAGACCTGCGCCTGACGGTGATCGACACCACGGCCCTCAAGGAGTTCAACGCCAAGCGAAAGCTCAAGTCGGTGGGTAAAGCGGTGATTGGCATCAACCGCATGAAGCACGCTGTCAGCGCGTTTGGAGCTGCCAAGGCCGCGAAACCGGCGGAAAATTGAGGCGTTTGCTGCTCCTTTCCACGCTACTCACACACACACCCATATGAACACAAAAATTTATCTTTCCAAAATCAACGCAATGAAAAGAAAAGACCAAGATGAAAGAACTGCCCTGAGGCCGCTCTGGACAATGTATCTAGAGTCTTGAGTCAAATAGCAGTAGCTAGTCTAGTCTAGTCTAGTTAATACTCTCCCCAAAAACAAAGAAAGACAAGTACACAGCAGTCACAGAGGCACATAAAGAATGCACTTGAGCTGCAAATGCGCTAGCGAATTCGCTCCAGAAGAGCTACCAACTAAGAATCTAACCAGTACTTATTAGTTTATTACTAGGAAGTAGATAGCAATGATAAATTATTACTTATAGACTTATAGCTTATAGCAACATATAGTGCTATCTGAGCAAAAAAAAACAAGTAAATCTTTTGATTTCCACAAAACAGCCCACAGGTAATGCTAATTTTAGTGAACTGGCAGTTGAAGGTCCACTATAGCAATGAAAAAGGACTATAGACTGCAGTACCGCAGTAGACAAAACTAGAACCGAGCCTTGGTCCTCGATTATTTGACTCAATTGCGACTTAAAAACAAATGTAGTCAGATTGACTTGAATTTTCGGAATGCTCTGTTTCGCTCAAGGTGGCTTCGTAGTGAATTGCCGAGCTGCTGAGGGGCGAATGGAATTCGGGCGGGTCCTCGGGCGGGTATGAAATTGTAAAGACGCCAAGCAGCCAAGCAGCATTTAATTCGCGCATAGTAAAACAGGCTCTAGCAAAATAAAGAATTACTTCTTGTCGCTTGGCGCGTAATTAGTCACGAAAGGCCCCTTTGGCTCTGCGGTCTCTGGGGTTGTTTCTGATAAATGCCGGGGTTCATCATCATCATCGTCGTCGTCGCCTTTGTCGTCTTTTGCGCCATCGCGGCTCCGAATTGCTGCGCTGCTACTATCGCCACTACTGCCCGCTGCGGCTATCCGCTCCTGTTCGCACTGATCAAACATTGCTTGAAAGCGGGCAAGGTTTTCCTCGTGCGTTAAGGGTGCAACTGCGACTTTCGACCTCGCATCATCCTGCAGTGCCGAGAAGGAGACGTTCGCTTTTTATCAGACACGCGTTCAACATTCAAGGACTAAGTGGCAGGGTAAGGATTGCATGATGACTCACCGAGGCTGCTTCTTCTGCGTCTTCTTCCTCAGAGCTTGCTTCCTTGCCCTCTCCTCTTTTTTCATCGCCACTGTCCTCTTCTCCCTCATCTGCGGCTTCTTCATCATTGTCGTCGCTTGAACTGTCACCCTTTTCTTCGCCACCTTCTAGCTTGGCCTCGGCATCTATTTTTTTCAATGAATACATCGAAAATAGTAAAGCTCAGACAATAAAGTGGTGGGCCTCAATTAAGCTTTCTAGCCGCAATCTATTGACATGTACCTGTTTGTAATTTGAGGGCATGTAAGGCCACTTTATATTCCTTTACGATGGCGTTTGAAGGCTCAATCCCCAAGATCTGGTCAGCTAGTCCCTGCGCCGTTTGGTACTCCTCGTCTTGAACCTAATAAAACAAAAGATGAAGGAATGAAGCCTGAAAAGTTTAATTGACTTAGAGCATCCTAACATTTCAAGCAGCTAAATAATTACCGCGTTTAAGAAATCAGTCATTAGCTTCACGGGCGGCTTCGTCGTATCATCCTTGACGTCGAGGTCGGGTACGTACATAGGTCCGGCCATATCGACTTTTCTAGGGGACGCCTGAAGCTATTCTACGACTTGCTTAGCTTTTTCTTGATCTCAAAGGTTCGTACTAGCCGAAGCAATGAAAAAGATAAGCTAGCCTAGCTACTCACAGTTAGGTAAGTAAAGTAACGTAAAAATCAGCAAGCAAAAAAAGCAAACCGTTCACCGTTCGCTGCGTACCTGGCCTAATATGGTACTACGGAGCCGAACAGATTTCGCAACATACCACACACCCACCATACACCACACGCAACAGCTCTTCGCACTTCGCCGATTCGCCGACAAGTATTTCAGCCTAAAATAGCTTTAGCTAGAGAGGTGTCACGGCTTCACGACTTCACTGCGCCACCTGCCAAAAATCTAGCCTCTTCAATGGACTTTGGGGGCATCTATAAGGTCCTCGAGGCGTCGCCGAACCATGAGCTTTCGTTCAAAGGTACATTATTGAACCATTATAAGCAGTACTCAGGGGACTAATTGCAGAAAGCTTCTAGATTATATCGACTATCGACAGCGTGCAAATTCAGCGTGTAGATTATGGTTAATGTAGTTACCTATCATTTTACCATGCCTTCGCTTTACTCAACTGACTTGTTTACTCCCCTAGATGTTCGAAATAACATCGGCGGTGACCGCACGAGACTGCAGTGGGCCGAGTACATTGAAAAAGCAGTCGAAGCCTCCAACGGCGCCCTATGGAAAAACGGCACACGAATGGGCCTCATAAAGGGCAATGCGGCTAGTTTTCAGGTGCCAGTCAAACCCGCACGAGCTCCTAAGCTTTCTATTCCAGCGACGCGTCCGTCAGCTGTTGCACCGCCAATAGCAGCTGCCGGAGCCTCGCCGACTCCAGCTCCTAGCAAGCGTGTTTCTAGCAGTGGAGTATTGGGCCACGACATTTATCGGATTTTAGAAAGTTCTCCGGGCCAAGAATTGACTTTCAAGGAAGTTCGAAGTACGCTAGGCGGCGACCGCACTCGACTGCAGTGGTCGGAGTATATTGCAGAAACGGTAGCAGCGTCTGAAGGCGGGCTCTGGAAAGACGACAAGCGAATCAAACTAGTAGGGTCGCGCCCTGTTGCCAAACCACCAGCTGGGAGCCAATCGAAGCAGCCAAGTGCAGAGGCAGCAGTGGCGGGCGAAGGTGCAGCAAGCACATGCAAAGAGCGCCGAAAAGCGAAACGCTTGGCTGAGCAACTCGAGGCGGCGGAAAAAAAGAAGAAAAAGCTCAAAAAGGAGCCCCAGAGCAAAACTGGCGCTGATGGGGTGCGGTACTGCGACCGTTCTAGTTTCGTGTGCGCTGGCGCTTGTGGCAAAGACCTACCTCCGAGTGCTTTCAAGCCGAACCAAATCAAAAAGGGCGAAGGAAAGCACCGCTGCACTGCTTGTGTCGACGAAGCGGAAATAGCTGCGTCTCAAGCTGCTGCTACGCTCGCTGAGGCGAAACAGGCAGAGCTGAAGCGAAAGCGAGCAGCAGATTCTAAGGGCAACCACAGCAGTAGTGCTGAAGTAATTGCCCAGGATTTGTGGTACGCTCACCTTGAGCCTTCAGCCGTGGTGGCAGCTGCCTCTGCCGCTGCCGCAGCCGGATCTGCCGCGAAGGCTCAGCCTATGCGGCCGGAAGTCGCACTGCTTCGACTGAAACGCACCAAGTTGCTGCGGTCGCAGTTTGCGCGGTCTTTGAAGGAGCACCACGCCACGCGCACGCCGTTGATGGCCTTTGAGCGATGGCTGGCGCGAAGCAAGTTGCACGAGACGCACCCATCCTACGACGAAGGGGTCGGCGACAGCGACACCTCTTCAGGAGGCGGCAGCAGCAAGAAGAAGGCGGGAATCTTTGCGCACGTGCCAGGGACTGTACCTGCAGCCTTAGTACGAGACGAGCTTTTGCCTTCGGATGAGAACTTCGTAGACATCGGTCTGGTGCGTGATTTGTTGCGAGTCGGTTTGAGTGAAGAGGCCGCGCATTCAGTGGCGTCAAGTCTCGCGGTCGCCAGCAAGAAGGCCTGCGAAGCATTGAAAGAGGCAAGTGAAATTGCCAAGCGAGAAGCGCGCCAGAGGCAGCAGCAAGCAGCATGGGGTGCACTTGAGGAAGATGAAACAAAAAAAGGTGACAAAGAAGAAGAGGCGGCTGGCGATGACAGCTCTTCATCCTCGTCTTCTTCCTCGTCTTCTGATGAAGAGGAGGACAACGATGAAGATAGCACCAGACGACCAGCGAAGGTGTCAGCTTCGAGCGAGATGGATGCCTCGAGCAAGAAGAATGACTCGACTAATAGCAGCGGCGGCAATTTGATCGCCTGCTCCCTCGCCGGCCGAGCCACATACAAGCTCGCAATGGGCACTGTGAAACCTTACCTGGAAGTGAAGCAAGCTCATTTGGCGAAGCTCGCGATGCTCCATGAGCGTACTCTAGTGAATGGTGGTTCATCATCAACGGACAAAGCTAGTGCTGCAACATCAGAGTCCGCGGAGGCCATTTTAGAGAGGCTGCTGGCCAATGACAGTGAGGCAGCAGCAGCAGCAGCGAAAGGCAGTGCAGATCCAGTAGCCACTATGGCTGCACAGTCGCCTTTCCTGCCTCGCGTGTTCGCCCTCCTGTCTGGGTAGGCAGTAATGTCCCTACATTTACTCAATATTTGAAATTTAGTTTCATACCGTACCGTTCCTCTGTGCATAATTTCTTCTTCGTCCTTTCCGTTCCTCTCTCCTCAAGTCATCTTTCGCTTTATTCTCAAACTTTATTCCTCTCTCTCAACAAATATTCCTGCACTTAACCAGATACGAAGCCCTCGCTGGCCACGGCTACCAAGCAGCCTGCACGCCCCAATCCTTTCAATTGCTGCACGAGAAACTCGGAGTGGAGTGCGAGTGCTTTGCATCGCCTCTTAACGCGCGCTTCGGAAATTATTGCTCGGCCCTGCCTAGCCTCGATGCTCCGTTTGGGTCTCTCGGATCGTTTTTCGACTTCTTTCCTCTGGAGGTAATGTGCTGCCTCCATTTTTCATAACACTGCCTAGATATTCTACTCTGCATAATTTTACGGACTGTGACTTTTATCACTTCTCCTCCACTCACTATCCTTGACTTCTTTCTTCTTCTCCCTCGGTACACTCCATCACACAGGGGTCATTCGAAGCCAATCCACCGTTCGTGCCCGAGGTCATGTCGGCGATGATCACGCACATGGAGGCGCTCCTCACTTCGGCTCAAGCCAAGAACAAAGCTCTGAGCTTCGTGGTGGTGGTTCCACATTGGCCTGCAGTGAAGGCATGGCAAGCCTTGCAGAGCTCGTCCTTCAAACAAGCCAACGGCTTTAACATTGAGGCCACGGAACACGGCTTCGTGGATGGGTAAGAAAAGAAAAGACGAAGGATATTGAAAGCTTCTTTTTTTTTTTCGCATAAATCAACCAGCATTTCAAAAGAAAACAAAAAATGGGTTATCTATGTTAATTTTTACTGTCTACTTCTGAACCAATGCGCGACGTGTGCGTGTAACTTTTCTGCACAACAGGGCTCAGCATTTAGGAGGTCGCGACCAGTACCGGCCTTCGTCTTTCGGTACTACCGTCGCACTGTTGCAGACAACAGCAGCGGCAGAACGGTGGCCTTTCACTGCTGAATTAGCGTCAGAGCTCAAGCTAGCCATGCGCTTACCTGACGGTGGTCCTACACTGGAGGAGTGGGAGAAAAGGGGACCTGCGAAAGGTGGTTCGGCGAAGAATGGTGGGGCTGTCGCGACAACGACGACGACGACGAGCACCGCAGATGCAGTGACAGCACTAGGATCAGGGAAGGGCAGCAAAGGCGACATTGGGAAGGGTGGCAAGGGAAGCAAAGGAAGTGGAAAAGGGAAAGGAAAAGGAAAAGGAAAGGGGGCTCGGTGAGCGGTGATCAGTACTTGAATGGAAAGTTAGCCAAGGACAAGGGCGAACTGCCCTTCTGCCCTTGTACCTTCACGACAGAGATATAACACAAACCTCTTTTGGCATTCAAATTAGCCCCTGTGCCTCGGATATATATCGCGGAAAGTTATGCGTGGTGGTTGGTGTAATGTGTAATGCTCTCAACTCTCAACACCTCAATTGCGTTCGTGTGATTAAAACGCGAAGCTCTGTTGCCTTGGGTTATCCATCAAGAAGCAACAAGGAAGAAGTGAAGAAGTAAGCAGAGCAGGTAGCGCTAGCGGGTTAGCGGTTTGGCGTGTGGTGCGTGGTGTGTCACGGTGTGTGGTGTGTAATGTGGATATGGATGTGTGGTGTGTGCTGTTTACGTGTGAAGTGCTGCACTGCGGTGTGCACGCTGCGTGGTGGAATTTAATTTTCGACCCACGCCATCCCTCCCCTATCCTAGAACTATTCCTCGCTGCGCGAGGTCCGTGCCCTCCTGTTATCGTACAAGCCACTACATTCTCTCTATTTTGCTATTTTTTAGTAGCCTAGCGCTTAGCAGTAAGTTATCTTTGCTTCCGCTTATCCATATCTCTCACGACCTCTTTCCGTGGACAGGCCTGCTAAGTACAGACCACAACTTATAGAATGCTCCGATTAAAGCAACAGAAGGCTAAGGCAGCCGAAGAAAAGGCCAAGGAAGATGCAGACGCTAAGGTTTAGAGCATTTCTAAATGCTAGCTGTTGCCTAAGTTTCTACCCCTTTTGGCGGAGCGTCAATTTGACCCTCCTCCTATTGTAATTCCCATAAATTCCTTCGTATTCACAAACCCGCTACAGGCAGCAGCAGCGGAAGCAGCGGAACAGGGCGGCGAAGCAGAGGCTAGCGTCGGGCCAGGTCCAATTAGTGTGATTGGCGGCATTGGAGGCGAAGCCATCGCGAAAAAGACGTCGAAAAAGAAGCGAACCCCAGGAGAGATTCGCATCCAGAAAGGTGGGACATCAGCTCTCGAAGTCATTGACCTCTTTTTCTATGTTGTGTGGGGGGTAGAACTCCCTCCGAAATGCGTACGCGCAAACATAGAGTAGGCTGCTTGAATTTATCGTTGATGAAGCAGCGAATATAATTGTAGGCTATAATCGTTAGCTAGAAGTGGCTGCTCCACTTCCATTCGCCTACCTCTCATTCTTCTCGAAACCCTTCGCCTACATCTTCTGATTTCGTCTCAATCCTAGACATCGCGGAGCTTGAAGGCGGCACGATCGCCACCACCACCTTCCCCTCGGAATCGGACTTGACGAAATTCAACGTCTCCGTCAAGCCTGACAGCGGGCTCTGGAAGGGGGCCACCTACCAGTTCAGCTTCAACATCCCGCCGGACTACCCCCACAAGCCCCCAAAGGTACACCCTAGTACACGTTGAGTGGGGGCTTTTACATGTCTATGCCTGTGCCTAGATTGCAATTCTTGTGGTCTAGGCGGTTTTAGAAGCACCAGTTATTTTTGTGGTGGCGCCTTCTGATGTCCCAATCTGAGTCCTCTACGCTCCTGCGAACACCCGCCCCCTACTCTTCATTGATTCTTGCGCTTGAACGCTTGAACTCCTCCTTCTTTTCTTTCTTTTCTTCCACTTATTCTTTGCTCTGTGACCCCAAGGTGCTCTGCCACACGACCATTTACCACCCGAACATCAACCTCGAAGGCAACGTGTGCCTCAACATCTTGCGCGAAGACTGGAAGCCTGTCCTCGACATCAACGCGGTCAGAACATGAAACTAGCATATGTTCGGTTTGATGTTGAAGCGGTGCTCGCTTTCTCTTTCCCTTTTTCATGTCTACGTTACCCATCGACCATCACTTGATGCCCTAATATGCACTCTTGGTGATGATTTAACGTTTGTTCAGGTGATTTACGGCCTCATTTACTTGTTTTACGAGCCCAATCCCGACGACCCGCTCAATCACGAAGCCGCCGACCTTTACCGCAACAACATCTCGCGCTTCCAGCAGGTGCGCGTGCTAATGGCGCTACATTTAAAGAAAAAATAGAACTCGTGTGGAAGCGATCTATAGCCCGACTTGTGCTTCTTTCGCATGTAATTTGCTTCGACTTTTGTTTCGTTGAACCCTCCTTTCATCATCTGCCACTGTATCTCTGCATGTGTGTGTCGTGTATGTTTCATGCACCTCTTAGACGGTGGAACGAACGCTGAAAGGAGGCATTTTCCAAGGCAAAAGTTTCGAACGGCTCGTTTGAGTGTACTGATTTTTGTTGTGGCAGCTTCCTGTCGTCCTCAGCGGCGGATTCCTCATTGTTTTTTCCTTGCATCGCGCATCGCGAATTCCAACCACTTACCGGAATTACACGCCCATTTTATGAGGCTTTATGTGAAGTCAATTTTTATTCAATGCCATAAGCGAAGTAATTGATGCATGCCTGACTTCCGAAATAAGGAACCTTGCTTGTGGTGCGCTTTTAGGAGATTTTAGCTCTTCTATTTCATATCTTAGGACTTATGTCTTATGTCACATATCTATGTAATCTATACCTCTAACCCAAGGTGCAAAAATGTGGTCCAGATATCAGGTGAATTGCCATACCAGCTACCTCACAAAGCCGGTACCTTGCCTCTGTATCTGCACGCGAATCCGAAATCAGCCCATTTCCAAAGGCCGTTAGCCGTTAGCTGTTAGCTGTTAGCTGTTAGCTGGTGTCCTTACTCCTTATCAAACTTGAATTCAGTTCATTCCCACGGCCCTTGTAGTGCAAATGGGTAGGAGTGTGTGAATGCTTGTGCTTAATTCGAACGACAGGGAGTCGTTATAGCTCGAGAGTGGAAGAATCAGCACAGTGGCAGTAGCAGTAGGCAGTAGGCAGATCCTCGCACTCCCAGCGAATCTCTCAGTTAATGGAAATTAGCTCCACTTCTATCATAATTTATTCCTATTGAAGAAAATTTTCCGTGAGCCCTCTAATTCCATCATTTCAGGTCCTGTGTGAAATGTAGGACTCCAGAGGCGGCTATATAGCCATTTATCAATATCGCGATTTCGAAGTCCGGCCATTGTGTACATTGAGGCTCCTCGGTGAGGGAACAGCGCACGGCCCTGGCGGCCCTTAGAGGGGGCGGAACCAGAGGGCAAACAGGTAGAATAGGCCAGTGCTCCTTAATACCCCCGATTTGGGATTGGCTAAGCATCCCACGTAGCAGGTGTGTCAACTTGATCTTTGATCTCCTGGGCGAAAATCCGCTGGTTCTTTTTCTCACATTTCGCACATCTTCGGTCTTCGGTCTGTGTCGATTCTGTATGTTCTGTCATCATGATTTTGATGTCATCCAGTACGTACCACTTCACCAACAAATTCACCAAAACGCATCAGCGCATCGGCACTTCGACTAAAGATACAACGACTGAAAGGACAGGAACGCAACTGCGTCTAAGTAGTGATTCCACTATAGTACAATCTACCCACAGATATCTTTTTCGTGATCTTATTTGCTCTCTGAAGATTGGTATTTGCCTCCTAGGATTGTGCATTGATCTACCTGCAGTGGTATATTATCTGCAACATCCCTTTATCCCTCGCACAAATGAAAGGACTTTGAGCTGGTGATCCCTGGAGAAACGCACATGTGAGTCAAGAAGCTGAGTCTTATTGAAACCATTGTGTATAACATCGTGAGAAGACGCGACCTTGGTATTGATTTGCAGCCGTGGGCGCTCTTCTTCTGCTTTGAGTTGTAAAGGCGATAGCATGAATCCGTTTACTTCTTCGGAACAGCCCTCGCCTGAGTCGCAACGCGCAGCTCAATCTGAAGATTCTATTGACGTATCTTCTGACATATTGATGCAGCCGCTACCCCCCAATTATGCTGAACCCGCCGATCAAAGCGGCGGAGGTGGCGGTTTAGAACTTCAAGCAGCAACTTCAAATGTTAGAGAATTTGGTAGAGCAGAAGACGCTGGCCTTGAAACCATGGAACAAGAGAATAGGGCATCGCTAGTGTCTAATGCAAGTGTCCGTTTATCTCCTGCAGCGATGAGTAATTCATTAAGTCGATCCGCTCCAGACGCAGGTCGTGAGCGATATGCCACAACTAATTGGCAAACCACATCCTACGAAGAGTCAAGTGACGGCAATTTCTTGGTGGAGCGTAGCCGGAGTAACTTAGCCTCATCGATGGTGCTTCCAACAAATTCAAATATGTCAGCATCAAATCAAGAATCTCTAGATTTTAACGATTGCGCTCAGTGCCACGGCCACTCCGCTGATACTGTGAGCATTTCTGACCTTGGACTTCTGTTTTTACTTCCTCAAAATGCAAAAACTTATAAATTGATCGCCGTCTCATGTAGATTAACCCCGATTTGTTTCTTTTGTTTGCCAGATCAATCGTCCTTGTGGCCACAGCCTTCTCTGCATGGCTTGTGCATTGGGATTCCGAGACGAAGATGGTCAGCAGCAGTGCAACCTCTGCCAGCAACCATCTACACTCGAGATTATCCTATCAAAAGAGCACGACCTTACATGTGTGGTATGCGATGAGGCATGGAATCCATCGTTCATGTTTGTACCTGGCGCTTGCAGCCACGCACTTTGCATCGGCTGCACCACGCAGGTTGCCCGAGATGCTCATGGCGACCGAAATCGAGTTACAGCAGAAGGCGTGCAATGTGGCTTTAGCAACTGCTCGGCTAGCTTCAGTCTGGAGATGTTGCGCGTAATCCTTTCTGTGGGAAATTGCGTACTGCCAGACACGAGAGCTCAACACGGCGATCCTCCGCTGCTCATTCAAGCTCTAACAGAAGACGAGTTAGCCATGCTTGAGAGATATGTGAACGAAGAAGCCGTGCCGTCATCGCATCGCGCTTGGTGCCCGAATGCAGATTGCGGCAAATTCTTGAACTTACCTCGCACCTCTGTACCTGTCATGGCTAAGTGCACTTGGTGCGGTGCTTCCCTGTGCAGCAAGTGCTTGTTTGCCTGGGAAGAGCACGAGCGGAACGGCCGAGCTTGGCCATCATGTCTCGCAGCAGCACGCAGCCGCCGAAGGTCCAAAGCGAAAGATAGCAGAAATTGTGGTGAAAAAGCGTCCTTGGCGTTCATCAAAGCAACTTCAAAATCATGCCCGACATGTGCCTACGCCATTTCTCACTTCCATGGCCATTCCTGTCACCACATTTCACCAGACACCGACGGTGCGCGCCTCACCTCTCTTAATTATTGTCTCAATTTCTCTTATTTCACCCTTGGCGCTACGGTGTCAACCCAATCAACGTCTCCAAATTCTATGTTTGTGTAGGTTGTCCAAGTTGCCATACCCATTTCTGCTACGCGTGCCTAGCTACGGGCACTGAAAACCAAAATGCACGCGGAAGTAGGCAAAGTTGTGCTTGCCCAGAACGTTATTGGTCTGCGTTCTGTAGCAGTACGGATGTCATCGACAACTTGGAGGCTCAGCCTTACCCACACGACCGACGATGCGGTTGCCCGATTTGCCCATACTGCCGCCCTAGCAACCCTTGTGAGCAATGCCCTGGCAGCTGCCCCGTTTGCACTGGCGTCGTAGACCCTGGCCCAACTGAGCTTCCCGAGAAACCTCCAGTAGTTGTGACCTTTGCCTGCCTCCCTCAAGTTGTGTCTCAAGTTACTTTCTACGGTGATCATGGCCCAACTGGCCTTGTCTTTGGTTCAAATGGCTATGTAGTCACCGGTGTAAGCGACGATGCCGGCGCTGACAACGAAATGCTGGCAAGATGCACTTTTGTTTCTACTCAAATTTTGTAGTTTATAAAAATTAATTTGATAAACAATGACTTTTATCTTATTTTAGGACCCTTATCTACCTTACTTTTGTACTCTTCATTTCCTGCACCACTCAGATTGATGACCTCGTGGTGGAGCTCAACGGACAAACATTAAAACCATCGTGCTTTGAAGGCAATTTGGCGGATCATCTCACAAACCTCGCACGACCTTTTACCTTGAGTTTTACTCGGGATAATTTTGCCCTCTGCTCCGAGTGCGATCGCTCAAGTCGTCTAACTGCACCAGCTGGAGCAGCCCCTGGTGATCCTGCGTGGATATATTGGTCAGGGCTGAGGCCACAACCAGACGATCTCGTGACGGGCGAAGTTGTTGACTTGACTGGGCAACCTTACGAGGCCGCTTCGTCAAGCGAGGACATGTTTCAGGGTCAAGAAGAAGAAGGCGGCAACGACGACGAGCGTTGGCTCAAAATCCACGTGCCTGAATACACATTGGGGTATAGACGTTGTTATGTACCTCTCACCGACATATCTGGAGTCCCAATTCTTGAACCTTTTGAAGCCCCTTTTCAAGCGGGTGACCCAATACGAGTGCCTCTCATACCTGAAGCAGAGGCGCGCCGACTCACAGAGGTTGTTGTTGCCCTTTTTCTATGCCGTGTCCTTTTTTTCATTATTTCTGTTATTCCAGTGAGCATTATTGTAGCCGAGGCGAAAACTCTTCGAATCTGCAAATTAAATAAAAAATATTTTCATTATTTGATTGCTCCTTGTGTTATGTATATAGGAATATCATGGTTTGTGTACCTGGAAATTCGGCATGGTTGCGTGCCTGGGTCAAGTGGGAATTGCCATGCGCATGTCCTGGGATCCAGACCTTGCGGAAGAGGGCTGTCTCGTGCGCTTTGCAGGCTCCACAAATTGGCATTTGGACGATAAACTAGTCGTACGCGTAAAACCCGACTCACCTACAGGTCGTACCCAGCTCGTGCCGCGCCCTCCACCTGCGTCTCTGCCGCGCTCGCTCTTAATTGGGCCACTTCGACCTTTTGAAAGCCACCGCACAGCTGGGCTGCCTAATCCTCCTATTATGGTAGGCGAAGCGATTCGCATACGTGCTGTAAGCTTTGGTGATGTGCTCTCTGAGCAAAATCGCTACTGTGATGATGAATCTCAATACTTCAGTGGTGAGAAAGAAGCTTTACTTGGACGTACGGGTACATGTGATGGTATCACCGACGACGGGAGAATTTTATGCATGGAATTCAGTTGGAGCCCTTGGTTGGTAGAACGAGCAGGAGCCTTCGTAAACGATGAAGGTGCTTGCCTCCACTTCGGAAGTGGCGTCGACGGCCGGGTCTACTGTGGCCGCCATTTAGGGCGTTTCTCTGTGCCTGGGTCAAGAGATGGTCGATGTGGGCCTCATGGTGGGCCTCAGTGCGAGAGTTGCCGTCGATGGACGAAAGGTACTAACGAACATGCCGTTCGCTTAGGGCATCGTGACGGTCAATGGCGCATGGGCCATCATTCTGGGCAGATCAGTTGTTCTCGAAGAGAAGCCCCAGATGGAGACCTATGTCGTCATATGCCAGCAAAAGTACCGTTCCCACATTGGTCTTGTTGTGGAGTTTCCCACGAAAATAGCCGTTGCCTTCGAGGCGAAGTGCACCCTTGGCACACAGCTCATCCGTTGCTCAGTTTTACACTCTTTGACTTGACTTTCGACGTGCAAGACTTTTGCAGGATGGGTCTTCATCTCAGGAACCTACACTCAAGCCTTGGAGGAGGTTTAGTGGTGAAAAGTGTACATGCCACGATTTCGCACTTGTTTAGTGTCGGCGATGAGGTTCGCAATCTTTACTGATTTTTTCATCCTTTGCTTCATCGTAACTTCGTTCCTCTGTACTTGTACAATGTACCTTACTTTCACCTTTGACCTGCCGTGGTTATTTGCTGTGTTAAAGGTTGTTGGTTTGAATGGTACGCGGTTCCCCACAGTCCTCTATGATACCTTCATACGAGGCCAATTTCACCATCTAAATCGCCTGCCCGAAATCACCTTGACGATGCTGCGGCGCGAAACTGGCTTATCTACTATTGTCTTCTCTCCTCCGCCAGCTTCAAGTACTGAACGAAGCGGCAATTATCTCGAAAGCAAAGAAATATCCATGGAACAGTCGAGCGTCTCAAACGCTCATAGAACCACACTCGACAGTTCTAATGACCAAGCTTGGTCTGCTGGTTTTGCTTCCGTAACTAATACTTCACAGCATCAATGCATAGTACCAGAAAGCATAAGAAATGGTGTTTATGGTGGCGATTATATGTCTAGTCGCAGTGGATGGGAATGCAGTGGGTGTGCTTCACCCGGAGGATGCGTAGGACCACGCAAGAAATGCAACGGTGTTTGGAGTGTCTGGTATTCTTGCACTGCGGGCTGCGACTTTAAGCTTTGCCAGGAATGCTACGCTCTAGGCTATGCTGCACCCCCCCCATTCAAAGTGGGTGACACTGTAATGGTCAAGCAGTCCGTCACAGAAAAAGTCGCCGAAGATTCCCTTACTGCTCTTGGTCAGACGCTGTCTGCCAACGCTCGCGTGCTTCTTGGCTTTTGTCCTGGCGAAATCGATGGATGTGCTTCCCCTGTGACTTCTCCATTGAGAATTTTTGGTGTCGACCATGGCACCGTAATTGTCAATGGAGTGCGATTGAGTACTGAGCTGGTTGACCGATGTCAAGTTTCAATGATGCCTCCTGAGGCACCTGAAAACAAAGGAGCTGAAGCGCCAACCACTCCAATGCTCCGTCACCCATGGCATGCACATCCATTAACTTACAGGGAGGACCCGCTTGAGTCCTTCGCAGCGGCTTGCCGAGACAACGCGGTGCACACTTACTTGGTCATTGACGAGGATTATGAAGTCACAGGCGATGCGTGCGATGCTATCGCGGAAAATTTCAACGAAGTAGATGTCTTGAATGACCCACACTTTTTCCATGGCCGACGGCAGCTCCAAAATGGTGACACAGCATCGTTGATTGATTCGCTCTCGTCGGGTGATTGTGCAATTCGGCTCCACCGCAATCATCACATCGCCATCGTACGAAGCTTCGGGATTGCTATTGATGAGTCTTGCCTCGAAGAGAACGAAAAATATGAAGTTTCCGTGCCTGAAGCGTATTCTCTCAACTGCACTGTTAAGAAAGCCCCACGGATAGGCGTAGGACCGACGAGCACTTGCGGTAGTCTGTGCGTGGATTCGCCATGGCACGACAAGAAAGAAGATAATTTATTGGCAAGCAATGAAGGCGATTCCGGGGACCTAATTTTGAGCGTGAATGGAGTTCGAAAGCATTGGACTCAAGAAAGTTACCAAAACTCTGTGCTATTTCTTGAATCTTGCAAGATGGCATACACAATTACTTTCGCCAGGGCAAGAGCCACGCATAAAGATCGCTTGTGGACTTGCGCTGGGCACTGGCAACCAGGCGGCTGCCGCAGTGGCACTGTATGCAGCGACAAATTTGCCTTCACTTGCCTTGAATGTCTCCCATTGCATTCCAGGCCTTTTCGTGATGTTTCACAACCCAAAGGTTTCAACCTATGCGCAGCGTGCTTCCATTTGGGGCAACTCGCCAGCAATGACCTTAAGATCGGAACCATGGTCCAGGTGTTAAATATGTTTGCCCTTTTCTGATGATAATGATTGACACTTCCTTCCTTTTCCTTTCTTTGGATGTACGCATGTTTTCTTTCTTCAGTATCACCATTAATTTAAGGAGTGTTATCTTTCTTTATGGGCATCTTGCATTTTTATCATGTAGGTGCACCCCAGTTTGTCATCCAGCGATATCAAAAATATCCAAGAGTCGAGTGGAGTGCCAATGTTGTCCGATGACATGTGCCCAGAAGTGTTTCCAGGCGTAGTTGGTGCTCTTGAGGCTGTAAATCCTGAAACTGGAATGCTCAAAATAACTGGCATCGACGCATACTTGCACCCGACGCTCGCAGCTGCAGCACCATTTCAAGCTGGAGACGAAGTGCGGCTTCGTTTGACAACAGGCTCAGAAGATAAAGAGACCTTGGTTGTGGCGCGAGTACAGAATTGGGGTGTGACAGCAGTGTCGCCAGGTAGTTCTACAGTTCAGTATTCGGGTAGTTTGCGTAACCTGGAAAAAGTATGGCGTGTTCATTCCTGGCATGAAAATCACCTTCGCGGTGGTATAGCTCCAGACACTCAAGTGGCATGCAGTAGTTTGACTGGTCAAGCAGCAGTACACAACGGGGCAGAGGGTCAAGTGAAGAGTGTGGTAAACGCTAGAGGTCGGCAACGAGTACAACTCCAGAACAACTGTGAGAAGTACTTTCTACCTGAGAACCTGGTTCCACTTGATAACCTTTTTGAAGAGCCTTTTCATAGATTGAAGCAGGTCTACCGTCTCGACAAGTGGTATTGCCATGGGCGGAATTATGCTGGTGGTTGCCGTGGTCCTCATGGTGGTTCAGCAAGAGGCGGCCCCATTGGACAGCCTCGGTTTCAGTGCCTCGATCAGGGCTGTGATTTCAGTCTTTGCAAGGATTGTTACGAGCTCAAATTACCGCCTAAGGTGTGCTTTGCATGCCTCCTATTGGTCCCTTTCGTCCTCATAGTTATCAGCTAATCATACACCGTGCACTTTCCTATGATTTTATATTTCCGTAAATATTTCGTCTCCATTCTTCCTAAGTTGGCTTATACGAGCGTTTATGTTTATTCGTGGATATTGACTAAATTGTCTTCACAGTTTCTGACATTGTGTTTGGGTTTTCTTCCTGTACAATAAATAGCCTTTTCAAGTTGGAGATGCCGTCAGGATAACGCCGTATTCCATTGAAGACGCTGCAGCACAATCAAAGGGCCATGGAGGCTGGCAAAGGGGCAGCATGAGCAAACTGCTAGGCAGTTCGGGCTTCGTACAAGAAGTGATGGAGGCAGAGTGGTGGCAGCCGAGATTGGTGCGCGTTCTCGGAAAACTTTGGAATCCTGCCATGATCGAGCATTTGCCGGCAGGTGAAATACCGGCTGATCGAGAAGCATCAGAAGAGGTCACGGACAGTACAGGCTGGAACCTACTCAATGTTCATACAGATGTATCCAAAATTAATGCGTCTACAATGGAAGAAGCAATGGCAGAGCTTGAGCTGAAAGCGAGCCCAAGTATTCGTGATTATCTCTCAGGCGCCTTTTCGGACTTGGTAATGTATTGACAAGCGTGTACTAAGCGTGTTGGGTAAAGCGCTTGAACACGAAAGCGTGTGCAAATCATTCTGCGTCATGCATTTTGGGACATGGGTGTGATGAAACTAGAATTGGTACAACTGCCGCATTCTTACTTGGTCAAATTTTAATCTTTCTATACTTTTTTAGCTTTCATTACGCCTTCGTTCTCAAATTCACAATTTTAAGTGTTCCATAGGTTCTAAACAAATTCTATGAGCAAGACTGTTGGGGTACTGGCCGATTGAGCGTGAAAGAGTGCGCGTGGGTTATCATCAATGATATAGTGTCAGGCGCTGCAAACCACTGCCATGAAGATCAGCGACCACGCTGCCTCGCCAGTCACATCATTCCTGGTCCTCTCGACCACGGCGACGAGTATGAATACAACTTTTACGACGACGAAGACAGCGATAATGATGAGACGAGACGTATTTGTGATGGACCTTGCAGTGGTGTAAAGTCTCATGGAATATCTATGTATCGTTGCCGTTTGTGCAAGTATAGCATGTGCTATTCGTGCTACGATGATGAGAGGCATCGCATTCGCGTTCGCACCCGCCCTCAGATAACAGTGAAAGAATGCACGCATTACTGCGACCTATTTGCTGAGGCTCCCAATAATGGAGTTACTATGAACGAGTTCGCATCAGTAGCACGATATGCAATTCTCGTGGCGCATAATAGCACCGAAAGTACAATTTACCAAATTGGCGATGTAGTACGGGTGAAAACAATGGCCGATTTAGAAGCTAGGGCATTGCAGGGTCAATTGGATTGGGTTGACAACCATAAATGGTTACAGGGTCACCGCATCGCGGTCATTGATACCACGAGCCGAGGAAATTTGGACCTGGTGAGGGCAAATGGATTAGATTGGTGTCCTGACATGCTCGAGCATTGTGTAGGTGAAGATGCCATTGAGGGACGTGGTCTTGAAGTGGGCGACGAAGTTGTGCTCAGTCCTGCTGCGCGCTTCTTTCCTCAAGAAATTTTCGATGGCTGCTTAGACTTTGGCCGCGTGGGCATTGTTGTGGACATCACTGAAGATTGGCCGGTGAATCTTTATCTATTGCCCCACTCTATATACAATATACAAGTATCCATAGATACATTTACGCTTACCCTGTTGCTTGCAAGAGTCTTCTGCTTGTCTCAAATGATGTCAGCAAATATGAGATTATTCCAAATTTCATACTTACTATTACTTCAGTACTAATCGTCGCACTAAAACTAATATTCCATTGCTTTGCAATATATGCATTCATCTTCGTTGCGTGGTTATGCAGCCACTCAAGGTTGAGTACGGTGATCAATTTGGGTTCTATCATGAGCCCATGCTCATTCGTGCCCCTTTACTATATGATCGTGGGCGCGAGTGGCCGCAACTTGCTGCTGATGACGCATGCCTAACGCCGGAGGGCAGTTATTGTAAAGTTTTAAGCCTCGGAGATAGTGAATGGGAGCTGCATATTCAAGAATTGTACCCAGAAAGTCGTAACATTCGAGTGGTACGTCAAGAATTGCTCCAGCGGCTGCCACGCGTTGGCGAGATCGCACGCGTGCGCAGTCTGCCCCTTGCAGACGTGCAATGGCTCATGATTCGACATGGAGGTGTTAGTTATGGCATGAGTTTATTGCTTGGGTGCGTGGGTGTTGTAGAAGGCACTTTTGTCATGGGTGGATCGACCTTTGTACGGATGCTTGGGCACGCATGGTCTCCTCAGATGCTTGAGCCTGCCACGCCGAGAGAAGTGGCAACAGGATTGGCAAGACCAACGATGGCATTGCATACCCATGGGTCCACAGCATATCTAAAAGTCGAAGATAACGTTCGTATCAAGCCAGTGAGCGTAGTTGATGCTCGGAAGCTTCAGCGCGACCATGGAGGCTGGAACAATCGCATGGCATCATTGATTGGTACTATAGGTAGTGTGACGAAAGTGTGGCCAAACAGAACAGATTCTAGCGGCAGCACATGGATGGCTGCTGTTGAAGGCTTGTGCTGGAATCCAGCGCTTTTGGAACGTATGAACAAACAAGGTGACTTTGTTTCGGTGCTGCCAGCAAACACTTCTCCGATTGATGGATTTCTTAATGCGTGGGATTTTGCTGAAGACGGCCTTGACAGTGGAGATGCTGAAATAAGCGAGTCCGCAAAGACGACAATAGAGTTTACTTTTGAGGCGAAAACTCCTTTAGGTTTGAGGGTGCGCAAGATAGATGGTGGTGTTGCGGGAGGTAACTTGGTGGTATCGTCTGTGTTGGTTGGTGGATTGGCTGCTGCGCAACAAGTTCGCGTGGGGGATTGGATCGCCACTCTTAACGGTAAGCCAGTTGACGCTACGACCAGCGCAGCGTGTTTTGTAGATCACGTGCGCGCAGCCAATCGACCTTTCTCCATTGGAATGCTTCGACTTCATAGATTAGAGGTAATATATTCCATCATTATTTTATCGCACGCTCATGTCCAGTCAATTTCTATTGATCAAATCAGTTTAATTAAAGAAGCGTTTTGCTGTTATGTTCTCATATCTCTTTTGTATGGCTTACGTTGGCTCGATTGTTTGCGTAGGACTCGGCTCGTATCTTTAGTGTGCGCAAAGAAGCAAACCTTTCATACATGGCTGCAGGATTGCCGGAGCTTCTTTGCTTCTTTGTCAATGCTTCTGGCCTTCAAATTGCCAATGCTGAACACCGTGTACTCCGCTCATTTGGGTATGTACAAGCGGTAGCATCAGTTTCAGTCACGCATACTCCACATACGAAAATTCGTTTGTCTCATTTATAAATTAATTGTCATGTTACTCTACTTCTCTCATATCCTTCTTGTTTTTATGGCTATTCTCTTGACTGGGGGATCGTATTCTTCCATATCGTGAAGTTTCGCCGACATTCATGAATGGTACGGGGCCGCATCTGACTTCTCGATTCAATTTTTGGATGCTAATGCCGCAAACAAGCAAGAACTTGTGGTGTCTACAGAAGAGGCCGCTGACCTCTCAGAAGTCCTCTTTCAATTTAAACATGCTTCTCTGGGTCTCCCAAGTGGAGCGGTCGATGCTACAGACTTTTCAATCGGTGAGGCAGTTTGGTACGATTCTGTCACTCAGTGGTTTTCGGCGACTGTGGTGGCGGTGAGTAAAGGTTCACTCACCCTGCAGTCGAGCATGAATGACGCCACCTATCCTCTCAGGGATGTGGACCCAAGTTGGTTGGCGCGTGATTGGCTGCATCGACCTTACAACTGCCCTTGCCGGCGTGGCCTCTGTGTCTTCATAACACAATCTCATGGACATTTCTGCTTAATCTGCGAGGTGCAACTCTTAGCGGGCACCAAGATGCATGGTTGCAGGATCTGTGATTTTGACGTATGCAAATCGTGCTTGAAAGCGCCACCACGACCTTCCGGCGAATTTCTCGATGGCAACGACGGGAAAGTATTTGTGGCATTGGATTTGCCGGGAACTCTGCGTGTATCTGATCTCCGCTCACATTTAGAGATTTCGAGTGAAACGCTTCCATGTCGTAGCATTGGCGCTGAGGTCCACGTCGCTGGTGTTCAACGTAACAGCAACAACACAAGTCGTTCTTGTCTTGTAGTGATGAAGTCCAGTGGTCCGATTTATGCAGCGGGCTTGCGCGTTGGAGATGAATTTGTTTTCTTCAATGGATTCCATTGCCGCAGTCGTCCTTTAGCTGAAATGTTGGCCATGATTGTATCTGCGTGCCGTTTCGATCAACCCTGTAAGTTGACGGTATCAAGGCCAGACCCGAGTATTGCTCAATATACGGATCGCTTTTTTGACCTTTTGGTTCGCATGTTTCATCGTGACATACCCGTCGTAGTGCGATTGCTTTGCATGTGCAGCAACAATTCACTGAGCGACTTTCTAGACTCAAACCAATTTTATCAAAGCGCGAAAGCCTATTTCAAAGACCTGGAACTCCATCACGGCGAATCGACGCTGAATGTATCAGAGGTATATAGAACGTTTGAAGAATCCTGTAAGATTCTGGCACGAGGGTTTGAAGTGTCAAGCTTTTGCTGCCAACAAGTGTGTAATTTCTACGCATTCTCGAAAGAAACGCTTGTATTCGAGAAGTTTTTTGGCCTTCTAACGTGTTGTCTACTGGTTAGTGATGCTGTTAAGAACCCGCGCGTATTCAAGGCGATTCCACATGCTGAACGTGCAATCTATGTCATTAATAATGGATTGTGCACTCGACGCGCGAGTCGGAACATTGTAGCAATTCCACGACTTTCAGGTCAAGTTTCGAGAAGCATTCAACTTATTGTTGCTTCGCCAGTGTTTCAAAATCATTGGCGGGAAAAGTTTCTGGCACTGACTTTGGATGACGATGGAAATATGGTAGATGCTCTGGAGCTCAGGCAGTTGCTCGCCCAGCTCATCCAAGTCAAACCCTGGGTGCTGCGCGAGGAACACTGTGAATCGTTTTTGAACATTCTTCTCAAGGATGGAAAACTCTCGGCCGAACTATATGAGCAGGCTTTCCGTGCAGCTTTTCTTGTGCAGAATGCTCCCAAACATTTTTGTTTTCAAGATGTCTAAGTAACGACAAATGAATTCGGAAATCGATATGTTTACACCCAGTTCAACTGTTTAGAGGTAAATGTTTATCTGATATGTGATATAAATCATCCGGCTTATGCCGGTGCTTGCCTAGTTATCTGAAATGCCTAGTTCTCTGATCCTAAATAGAGCAGCGCACTTCTTAGTGCCGTACAACTAATTCCCAATCTTTACTGGCCTCCTTCTAGTATCAAAAGAGCCAAATGCACCACGTATACCCAACTGTAAATTGTATTGATTCATAATACTTATTGACGAATGCCTTTCGATGAATCATAGGAGCTTATAATCTATAAATAGTAAATAGAATAACACATAACACCCAACACCAACACAAGACACATTGCCTTCACTAAGCCACTTAGTTCACTGAGGGTAAGGGTAGTAAAGAGGAAGCACCTCTGAGGATAATTATTTCGAATGAAATACAAGCGAACTCACTTGAGGAGATTTCAAAGTCGAGTTAGCCTCATCACCATCACGAAGTTCTTAAAGTATGAAAGCACTGGCATGGGCGTCCTCGTAATGTGCTCTCTAGTAATTCATTTCTTGGCTCTTCGTTCGTATTGTACTCATGTCTTGTCTATTGTGGCACATGCCTCGCCGGTAGCATCTCCCTCAACTTCTAATGTTGCTGTGGTCACAGGTACTGCTATGGGAGGGTCTTCGGCCGTTCCTTCAACTTCAGAAGCAGCACCCGTGCCATTGATTTCCTGGTCCTTGCTTTTGGCACCTAGTAAGCTCCCTTTCAAACCACTCATAGCGCCTTTCAAGTCATTGACCGCCTCTGCTGCTGACGATAGCGCGCTCGACATTATTTTCTGGCTGTTGGCCAGAAAGAATTCCCCTCGAGCCTTCGCGTCAGCGAGGGCAGCAGCGGCTTTGGCTGAAGCAGTTTGCGTCTCCAGGTAGGCTACTCGGCTCTTTTCTGCAGCCATTGCCTCGGCTAGTTCTGCGGCGTCTACACGCGCCTGCTCAGCGCGCACTTTTGCGGCGCCCACTTCTTCGGATGAGGCTGCGAAGGCTTCAAGCAGTGCGTTGCTTTGAGTTTGTAACGCGTCCACCTGTAAGTGCCGTCAGAGAGTGACGAACGTCGCGCGCGCGTGTACGTGGATTGGAAAATTAGGAGAAGATGATAAATTTAGAAAGGACTGTAAGACCGGCGAAGAAAAAGATAAATGTTGGCCAAGGATGTGAATACAAACGAGCAAATCCTCACGCGAGGCTACTATTTGGACCTGCTTCACGGCGAGATCGAGCTGAGCGCGAGTGGCGTTCAGTGCTGCAGGAAGGAAGGACGTCTCAGCCAGCGGCAAGAGCTGCACGCTCAACTTAACGGCGCCTTGGGTATCCAACGGAACCTATGATGCCATAAGTAGCATTCATCAAAAAGGTGATTCCCTGGCGAATATAATTTTAACCTCCTCGCGTCGTTCATTAGGCCCTCAACTCGTAAGGCGTTAAACTGACCGCCCTAGATTTTTTCTCACCTCGATTTGAAGAGGAAGAAGGAGTTCAGTAACTTTTACACCGGTAGCTTCCCCAAGATGATCGTCCATTGTTTTGTTCATCATCGTCACCGATCCTAGAGCGCCAAATGCCATCAGTGAGAACAATCTATCCGTAAAAAGTGTTCGGATATTACGTACGTATACTTCTATGCACGCGCTAGCCTGAAGATATCTTTTGAATGCATCAGACAACACTTGGTTTACCGAGGCCGTTGACTTTGAGATTAAAGGAATCTGTTCCAGGAACAAGCAGGAACGCCATGGTTTCGTTGAATTCTGGATCGAGGGTAGACTTCCTAGGTTTTGTACGGCAGGTCGGCGGAGTCGCTCCGGGCACCGACACTTCCACGTATGGCGACGATTTGCCCATCATAGACTTGTTCTTGAGCCCATTTGCACTACGAACGTCAATCAAGAGAACGCTTGAGAAACAGACGGCAGTTGATTTTGAGTCTTCGCCCACGCCGAGCTGCGGTAAAAGTTCAGATGACATGGTCTTCTCGTCTGTCTTAACGAGATTATTTTGCTTGCTTTCGATAGAAGTACACTGATATGATATCGATAATAATAGAGTGATCGAAGACTGGTCTGACGACTGGTGTGGAAAACGGAAAAGGATGCAAGACAGAAGAGACAGAAAGAAGTAAGCTTAGGTGCATAACTTTTTAGCCAAGATGGCGTCTGGTTTATCCGTGGCTCAAGTAAGCAAGTGGCTCAATTTCTGGCTATATAGTGGTTTGAATCAATCAAATTCCTTCCTCTGTGCTCATTTCACGTACATCGACGTCATTTTTGTGCCTTGTGGTGTCCTTTACAGAAGAACAAAGGGGATGTCTTGATGGCAGAAGCAGAGAAGGCTATGAATCCAAAAGGTTTCGGATCGTTCTTCACAAGCAAGGTAAGCACTAGGGGAAATGAATTCTACAGAGTATCAAGGATTTATTCTAGTGGTCGGCCCTGATGAAGTTTACCTTGTGAATCTACTTTAAAAGGAAACCAAATTTGAGAATGCCTCGGAGCTCTACGACAAGGCAGGGATCGCATACAAGACTGGCAAGTGCTGGAATGATGCAGGCGATGCGTACACTAGGCTCTCGGAGTGCTTTGTAGCCATGGGGCAGCAAGGCGATGCGGCCGCTAAGCTCAAAGAGGTTTGATGCGCCCTAATAGCACTATAAGGTTGACCGTGATACCGACCATGGTCCTGTACACATCTCTTCCTCTGCTCTTTCGGTCAATTCTGCAAGAAAACCTAGTCGCCCACTGACTGCGTTGTCACATTATTTCACACAAGAGCCAGCATTAGTCTAGGTTGGTCTAGATGATGAGTTTGCTGTGCTGTGAAGTATCTTTGAACGGTATGCATAGTTTGTTGACTAATCGCTCCCTCTCTCCCCCATGACACATGACTCTAGGCGGGCGACTGTTTCCAGAAAGTAAATGCGCATGCGTGCGTGGCGTCATGGCGAGCAGCTGCAGCCGCTTACCTTGAAGCTGGCCGCTGGAATCAGGCCGGCAACATCACCAAAAATGTCGCCGAATTGTTCGAAGCCGCCCTCGAGAATGGCCTGGCCGATTCCTGCGAAGACCATGTGAGCGAAGCCTGCGACAGCTACGCTGCGGCGGCGGAATACTACGAAGCGGAGTCACCGCCACGCACGCAAGCTGCGGCGTCATGCCAGGAGAAGGTGGCCATGCTGAGCGCGGGGCGAGGCGAAGGCACTCAACGCGCGGCTGAAATTTTTGAAACCCTCGGCCGAACCGCTCTTGAGTCCAAGGTGAGTGGGTTGCAAAAGTGGTGATGTTAACGATGCTTTTATCAATACATAGGATTTTATCTTTGAGCTAGGAACGACGCAATCAATGTTGCAGCGATCGTTTCTTCGCATTGTTTTGAATTCGTTGGTTCATTCTTCATTCTTTTTGTTACGCCAATTTTTCTCGCACGTCGTTTCAAAGAATTGAAAACGCCCACACTGACTCGCCTTAATTTTCTAGCCCTTCTCTGCACCCTTTCTTTTACCTCCCAAATATTTGCATCTTGCATCGCTCAGTTGCTCAAGTTCAACGCGAAGAGTCACTTCGTGAAAGCCGTAGTGTGCCATCTGGCGGCTGGAGACACGGTGCAAGCTGGCGAAAAGCTCAGCAGTTTTCAAGCCGCTGACATTTCGTTCGAAAAGAGCCGCGAAGAAAAGTGCGTACAATCATAAGTAGCGCCATGGCTAGACTCACCTGTATATGATGATACTTGAAGGATTGCTTGCAGTTTCAAGTCTTGCAGACTTTGCATTTGTCTTTTTGTGTACTCGGATGAAGCAACTTCTACACTTCTCAGGCTAGCCTCGCTCTTTCTCTTCGTACTCGAGCCGAGCCTGATTTTTTTCTACCGCTTCTTTTGCATATCGTGTCTTGGTTACAAAGGTTCTTGACGGCGCTCATCGGCGCGCTCAGCAGTCAAAACGCGCAAGCTTTTGGAGACGCAGCTGCCGAATACAACGCCATCAAGAAAATTGACCCATGGATGACCAGTTTGCTGCTGCAATGCAAGCGCACCATCATCGTGGAAGAGCCGGTAAGCTTAAGCGTTGCAGCAGATGAAAGTGACGAGGAAGCGGAGCCAGCAAAGCAGGTCGCATCTGATGAAGAGGACCTATCTTAAATGAATTAGATGTTATGAGCTGAGTGATTCTTGCAGCTAGAACTATGTTATAAAGTTCATAGTTTTATGTTCGCGGGCGAACTCGAGATAGTAAATAGAATAACACATAACACCCAACACCAACACAAGACACATTGCCTTCACTAAGCCACTTAGTTCACTGAGGGTAAGGGTAGTAAAGAGGAAGCACCTCTGAGGATAATTATTTCGAATGAAATACAAGCGAACTCACTTGAGGAGATTTCAAAGTCGAGTTAGCCTCATCACCATCACGAAGTTCTTAAAGTATGAAAGCACTGGCATGGGCGTCCTCGTAATGTGCTCTCTAGTAATTCATTTCTTGGCTCTTCGTTCGTATTGTACTCATGTCTTGTCTATTGTGGCACATGCCTCGCCGGTAGCATCTCCCTCAACTTCTAATGTTGCTGTGGTCACAGGTACTGCTATGGGAGGGTCTTCGGCCGTTCCTTCAACTTCAGAAGCAGCACCCGTGCCATTGATTTCCTGGTCCTTGCTTTTGGCACCTAGTAAGCTCCCTTTCAAACCACTCATAGCGCCTTTCAAGTCATTGACCGCCTCTGCTGCTGACGATAGCGCGCTCGACATTATTTTCTGGCTGTTGGCCAGAAAGAATTCCCCTCGAGCCTTCGCGTCAGCGAGGGCAGCAGCGGCTTTGGCTGAAGCAGTTTGCGTCTCCAGGTAGGCTACTCGGCTCTTTTCTGCAGCCATTGCCTCGGCTAGTTCTGCGGCGTCTACACGCGCCTGCTCAGCGCGCACTTTTGCGGCGCCCACTTCTTCGGATGAGGCTGCGAAGGCTTCAAGCAGTGCGTTGCTTTGAGTTTGTAACGCGTCCACCTGTAAGTGCCGTCAGAGAGTGACGAACGTCGCGCGCGCGTGTACGTGGATTGGAAAATTAGGAGAAGATGATAAATTTAGAAAGGACTGTAAGACCGGCGAAGAAAAAGATAAATGTTGGCCAAGGATGTGAATACAAACGAGCAAATCCTCACGCGAGGCTACTATTTGGACCTGCTTCACGGCGAGATCGAGCTGAGCGCGAGTGGCGTTCAGTGCTGCAGGAAGGAAGGACGTCTCAGCCAGCGGCAAGAGCTGCACGCTCAACTTAACGGCGCCTTGGGTATCCAACGGAACCTATGATGCCATAAGTAGCATTCATCAAAAAGGTGATTCCCTGGCGAATATAATTTTAACCTCCTCGCGTCGTTCATTAGGCCCTCAACTCGTAAGGCGTTAAACTGACCGCCCTAGATTTTTTCTCACCTCGATTTGAAGAGGAAGAAGGAGTTCAGTAACTTTTACACCGGTAGCTTCCCCAAGATGATCGTCCATTGTTTTGTTCATCATCGTCACCGATCCTAGAGCGCCAAATGCCATCAGTGAGAACAATCTATCCGTAAAAAGTGTTCGGATATTACGTACGTATACTTCTATGCACGCGCTAGCCTGAAGATATCTTTTGAATGCATCAGACAACACTTGGTTTACCGAGGCCGTTGACTTTGAGATTAAAGGAATCTGTTCCAGGAACAAGCAGGAACGCCATGGTTTCGTTGAATTCTGGATCGAGGGTAGACTTCCTAGGTTTTGTACGGCAGGTCGGCGGAGTCGCTCCGGGCACCGACACTTCCACGTATGGCGACGATTTGCCCATCATAGACTTGTTCTTGAGCCCATTTGCACTACGAACGTCAATCAAGAGAACGCTTGAGAAACAGACGGCAGTTGATTTTGAGTCTTCGCCCACGCCGAGCTGCGGTAAAAGTTCAGATGACATGGTCTTCTCGTCTGTCTTAACGAGATTATTTTGCTTGCTTTCGATAGAAGTACACTGATATGATATCGATAATAATAGAGTGATCGAAGACTGGTCTGACGACTGGTGTGGAAAACGGAAAAGGATGCAAGACAGAAGAGACAGAAAGAAGTAAGCTTAGGTGCATAACTTTTTAGCCAAGATGGCGTCTGGTTTATCCGTGGCTCAAGTAAGCAAGTGGCTCAATTTCTGGCTATATAGTGGTTTGAATCAATCAAATTCCTTCCTCTGTGCTCATTTCACGTACATCGACGTCATTTTTGTGCCTTGTGGTGTCCTTTACAGAAGAACAAAGGGGATGTCTTGATGGCAGAAGCAGAGAAGGCTATGAATCCAAAAGGTTTCGGATCGTTCTTCACAAGCAAGGTAAGCACTAGGGGAAATGAATTCTACAGAGTATCAAGGATTTATTCTAGTGGTCGGCCCTGATGAAGTTTACCTTGTGAATCTACTTTAAAAGGAAACCAAATTTGAGAATGCCTCGGAGCTCTACGACAAGGCAGGGATCGCATACAAGACTGGCAAGTGCTGGAATGATGCAGGCGATGCGTACACTAGGCTCTCGGAGTGCTTTGTAGCCATGGGGCAGCAAGGCGATGCGGCCGCTAAGCTCAAAGAGGTTTGATGCGCCCTAATAGCACTATAAGGTTGACCGTGATACCGACCATGGTCCTGTACACATCTCTTCCTCTGCTCTTTCGGTCAATTCTGCAAGAAAACCTAGTCGCCCACTGACTGCGTTGTCACATTATTTCACACAAGAGCCAGCATTAGTCTAGGTTGGTCTAGATGATGAGTTTGCTGTGCTGTGAAGTATCTTTGAACGGTATGCATAGTTTGTTGACTAATCGCTCCCTCTCTCCCCCATGACACATGACTCTAGGCGGGCGACTGTTTCCAGAAAGTAAATGCGCATGCGTGCGTGGCGTCATGGCGAGCAGCTGCAGCCGCTTACCTTGAAGCTGGCCGCTGGAATCAGGCCGGCAACATCACCAAAAATGTCGCCGAATTGTTCGAAGCCGCCCTCGAGAATGGCCTGGCCGATTCCTGCGAAGACCATGTGAGCGAAGCCTGCGACAGCTACGCTGCGGCGGCGGAATACTACGAAGCGGAGTCACCGCCACGCACGCAAGCTGCGGCGTCATGCCAGGAGAAGGTGGCCATGCTGAGCGCGGGGCGAGGCGAAGGCACTCAACGCGCGGCTGAAATTTTTGAAACCCTCGGCCGAACCGCTCTTGAGTCCAAGGTGAGTGGGTTGCAAAAGTGGTGATGTTAACGATGCTTTTATCAATACATAGGATTTTATCTTTGAGCTAGGAACGACGCAATCAATGTTGCAGCGATCGTTTCTTCGCATTGTTTTGAATTCGTTGGTTCATTCTTCATTCTTTTTGTTACGCCAATTTTTCTCGCACGTCGTTTCAAAGAATTGAAAACGCCCACACTGACTCGCCTTAATTTTCTAGCCCTTCTCTGCACCCTTTCTTTTACCTCCCAAATATTTGCATCTTGCATCGCTCAGTTGCTCAAGTTCAACGCGAAGAGTCACTTCGTGAAAGCCGTAGTGTGCCATCTGGCGGCTGGAGACACGGTGCAAGCTGGCGAAAAGCTCAGCAGTTTTCAAGCCGCTGACATTTCGTTCGAAAAGAGCCGCGAAGAAAAGTGCGTACAATCATAAGTAGCGCCATGGCTAGACTCACCTGTATATGATGATACTTGAAGGATTGCTTGCAGTTTCAAGTCTTGCAGACTTTGCATTTGTCTTTTTGTGTACTCGGATGAAGCAACTTCTACACTTCTCAGGCTAGCCTCGCTCTTTCTCTTCGTACTCGAGCCGAGCCTGATTTTTTTCTACCGCTTCTTTTGCATATCGTGTCTTGGTTACAAAGGTTCTTGACGGCGCTCATCGGCGCGCTCAGCAGTCAAAACGCGCAAGCTTTTGGAGACGCAGCTGCCGAATACAACGCCATCAAGAAAATTGACCCATGGATGACCAGTTTGCTGCTGCAATGCAAGCGCACCATCATCGTGGAAGAGCCGGTAAGCTTAAGCGTTGCAGCAGATGAAAGTGACGAGGAAGCGGAGCCAGCAAAGCAGGTCGCATCTGATGAAGAGGACCTATCTTAAATGAATTAGATGTTATGAGCTGAGTGATTCTTGCAGCTAGAACTATGTTATAAAGTTCATAGTTTTATGTTCGCGGGCGAACTCGAGACCTATGCCTCCTTCCGAGAATTGGCCCTGCAGAGCTCATGGGAGTAAAGATGAGCATTGCATTACGCATAAGGACTCTCAGCCCAGCCAGACTTGTTCTGGAGGACTCATCAAAACGCAGCTTTATGCTAATTGTTAATGCTTCTTTGCAATTGGGGAGTATAATCTAATCCAATCCAATCAAGTCCCTGTATTCAGCCGAATGGAATTACAGAAATTACTGCAGGGGCCTGGTGATTACTTCACTCTGCGAGTTGGAATAAACCAGAGATATGATCGCTAGAAGGCTAAATGCGACATACACCACGCGACATAAATAATCAATAGCTACTCAGGCACTCGAGCTACTATCTACTATGATTAGCTATGGCCCATGTACATCTATAGATAGTCTATAGTAGAATAATAACTTATTGTGACATATGAATTCAGTGCAGCAAGGCGCAACGGCGCGCGCCCTCGTCAATACAGAAATAACCGCATAATGGACTTACGTCTGGCTCCAAATATATTTCGTGATAAACCATTTCCACTTTCGAGTTTAGAGTTAGAGTAACTTAGAGAGGGGCAAAAGTCCCAAGTTTCCAGCCCTCTGCCCTCTACACATCTCATATTCACGATTTCG
>Ga0307931_1000196_pt1 | contig 35456 bp, 21 predicted proteins | sample OrgLakmetageno47_FD_201816 | JGI IMG/M metagenome (GOLD analysis project Ga0307931, IMG submission 201816) | Saline water microbial communities from Organic Lake, Antarctica - #47 | ecosystem: Environmental > Aquatic > Non-marine Saline and Alkaline > Saline | place: Antarctica: Organic Lake...
AAGTAAATTGATTAAACCAGTCATTCAAGACGATGAAGAATATTATGAAGTTCAATGGAAAGGATACCGGGAAACAACTTTAGAACCTCGAGATATTTTATTAAAAGATGTTCCTAAAATGGTTAATCAGTTCGAGAAGAAAAATAACATTAAATTTTATGATAGCAAGAATAAGAAAACAGGTAAGATAACGAGGAGGTTTTCAATTGGAAAGGAATAAAAAGACAACAGATTTATATGATGAGATATAGGTTGACGTATGGGCTTTTATATTATAAGAAGATGAACCATAGGGCAACCACGAAGAATTTATTTCTGCTCATGTGTGTTTTTGGTTGTAGGTTGACGTATGGGCTTTTATATTATAAGAAGATGAACCATAGGGCAACCTACATACATATGATAAATTTATGATTTCTCATATGTGTTTGGCGGACATGCCCGTTTTTGGTTGTAAAAAGAAAATGACACGCTGGCACGTATGACACGCTCAAAAACAAAAATTCTCTAAAACACTTTCCACGAAGGATACTTTGTTTTTGAGCGTGTCAGCGTGTCATAAATTTATTTGGTATTAAAACACAGAACTTCAAAATATTTTATAATTTATATATTAACAATTTATATATTTCATATATACTCTTATTTATATTATCATTAATCTTTCTAATCAATCTTTCATTCAAAGTTTTCTCCTTCCTTCGGAAGAGGTGCCGGCCTTCGCCGGCGGTGCCGGCTTAGTGTTTTTGGAAATTTAAACATATTTATGTAAATAAAAAGAACTCATACATTTATTCTTATAAAGTCTTATAACTTCTTATAAATATTAGTTATGTTTAAGTTATGGCTGGTTATGGTTGCTATTGGTATTGATATAGCCGTTGGACTGCTTGGTTATGGTTTAGATTGGTTTTAACTACACCCCGTGTCGCCGTCCAGTTATGCGGGCAGATAACACCCTCAGTTTCTTCTAAAAATTACTAAATTTTACCCCTCAATTTCTTAACGTGAGTGTTTCTTTTCACCCACAACTGGCTGTAGGCGTCGTACAGTAGGCGCCGATATAGTCCCCCTGTAGGCGAGGACGAAAAGTTTCGTAAATGGGGCCCCGTGGTATAGGCCGTTTTCTCGCCCTGCGACTACTTATACTAATCTTCAAAGAGTTATGCTTTCGGCGGTTTATTCTCCTGGCCAAGCAACCATTTTTTGTTCAGGTATTGCAGCTCTTTAGAACTGCCGTTCACGAGTTCATTGTGTGCACCTTGAGTGTCCTTGCCCAAAACAAATTGATTCTCGTGCACACAACCGCTTTGCGTTAAATAAACCGAAGAGCTCAACTACATTGTATCTCAGATTCAATGTACGCGCCATTGGACTTCCTCGGATGGTCGTGGCGTAATTTCTGGCTTAGATGCCGCAAATCTACGTGGAAGTCCCGAAAATTCAAAACGCCGGCGACGAAAATCGTTGGCCCCCGAGGTCAAGCCTCAAGTGCAGGACAAAGTATGGGATGACTTTATTTTGAGAGATGCAGTACTCACGGTTTTCCATGAACCCTTAAACGGTTGGACAGATGATGTAGCGGACTTCTTCAATCATTTACCACTCGCCCCCTCAGAATACTGGACTTCTTGCTTTGCCTGGTTCTTTAATGATAGGAGCGAAAGTGGACTGACTGGTTTCCATGCAACATCTCCCATCCAAATGTCGTTCGTCTCTGAACTACGGCTCGGCTTCGGGCTGAGTCTGTCACCGAATATTGCTCAACGGTTCTCAGACGCTATTATCCACGTTTTCAAGACTAAATTCGACGCCGAAGAAGAGATCTTGTTTAACAACATTTTAGACTCTACTTCAGGAAAGTGTGTACCTTACAACGATGCAGACCGCCGCACAGTCGACTCAAATGGGATGACGGACGTTTGCCGTTGGATTCAAGAACGTAGGCGGCTTACTGTTATCACAGGCCAAAATCAGTTGCGACGATATTCTGTGCATATGTACACAGATGACCCCTCACACGGGCTATGCGAGTATGGAACGATATCACTAGGTCTTTTAACCTTCGCATGGCCATACCGCGAAAGCGTCAAGTCGGTACATCCCTGACCTGGCTCGGGTTTAACTTTTACTTAACCGCAGGAATTGTGACCGTCGCCCCAGAAAAGGTTCACAGAGCCTTGGCCTTCGCGGAAGGCATCTTACGAGGGGCCACCGTCACCTTCGATCAATATCGGCGCTTCATTGGTCTTCTCGAACATATGGTTCTCTTTGTAGATGGAGACCGGACTTTCATGTATGGCCTCTACTGGGACAATTATAGACGGGGACTTCGGTATGGCCCAGCAACGCACATGAAATTTGGCGACTTCCAATTTAAAGCTCTGCGTCGCTGGGTTCATACTCTTATGCAGCGAGGGGGCTGTTACTTCTCCAGTGCACTCAGGTCCTCATCAATACCAATCCCAAAACTCCCAGAGTGTCCCTTTGGCGCCTCCGACATCTTCGGCACCCCTCCTCGGTATTCACAGATAATCTCACTCTTCAGTGACGCATTCGCAACGACAACAAATGGTGGCCTCGGTGGCTATGCTCACGGATCTTTCTGGCATATTCCGCTCAATGCGGATGACATGGCGCCATGCACATTACGGCTTGGGAATTTGTAGCTATAGGGGTCAATGTCATTATTTTTGGACCTCTCCTAGAGGGACACGAGGTCTATCTGCTAGCTGACGCGCTGGCTTCCGTACAAATTCTGGCGTCAAACGCTGCACGTGCTCCTACGCTCCAAGTTTTGCATGAGCTCCTATTAAGTTTACCAGAATATAAACGTCTCCAACCAAATATCTTCGGAAGTCACGTCTTTGGACGTATCAACGTGTTAGCCGATGCTGCCAGTCGAGCCAACTTTCATATTGTCCAATCTATTTGTTCCCAAATGGGCATTCTGGCTCGTCAACTCAAAGTGACAGCTCGGGCCTTAGAGTTTCTGGACCACGCCAAAGAATGTGTATGACGTGCTCGATTCCACTCAAACGATGGTACACACACTGTCACGCTCCCACCTGAGCGCTCGCAATCGCAAACGGAGCTAGACCGCATGCACCACCTTGGCCAAGAATTCATTGGAAATGAAGATCAGCCCCTTATGTTCAAATTCACTCCTTGGGGTAAACGACCTCTCGTTCAACCAATGTCACCTGATAATGGGAAATCGCAAGCTCCTAATGCTTCGGCTCTACAGGCGTCAAGTTTCACGCCGTCGTTTTCCCGGCACTCCTTAACGAGGTTGCTCTTGTTTCATAGACACCCTGATAATGGTCACATGGGGACCCTCAACAGTCGAAAGAAGCCAGACTTAGCAAAAGACTTTCGGGCGACGTCTCTCCACAATTCGGCCTTAAGGAGGTTATCCGTCGCCCAAGCAGACTTTGAGAATAAATTACAGCAAGGGTTTTCCCCTCTGAAGGGCGATGAGATTCAAGTCACTGGACCTCACTGTCCACAGCAGTCTTTGGCACTGGCTCAATTTGCGTCGCCTTCAAACTTACGCACGCTTACACTTCCGGGAGCGACACTGCACAATCCAGATGGACTTCGCCTGCCACCAATGCCTCGGAGTCATATTCCGATTCAAGACATCTTGACGGGAGTGTCACGCCCTGGAGAATCTCTCGTGGATGTCTATAGCATACTGACATCTGGGGATTCCGACCACACGTTGCGGCCCCGCAATCCAACGCTGCTAAGGGCCTATGCAGATGCTGCTCAACACGCTATTGGGCATGCGGCACCTCGTAACACCCAGAGTGCCAACCGCGCGGGATGGAAGCTTTGGGTTGAATTTCTGGCCGAACTCGGGGGTGATACGTCCACGCTTCGCCAACCGGCTCCGGGAGATCAACTTCGTGAACGACTCTTAAAAGCTTTGTTTCTGCTGTGGTGTCGAACTAAATGCGTCTCATCCATCCCAGGCCGGACTACAGTAAAACCTAGCACCATTCTGGATCATCTTTATGCTGTCAAGAGAGTTCACGAAGCCAACGGGCTCGAATTCCTTACAAAGGGGCAGACGACGCAAGCAATTAAGTTTCTTGCACGAGAGTACGAGTTGGTTCATGGGGCCGAATCGTTGATACCTCATAAACGAGAAGGTTTCACTCCTAGCATGGTCAAAAACCTTTTACGATCAGTCGATGGCTTAAAGTTACCTTCTCGAAAGGTCTCTGTGGTCCTAACCGGCTCCTGGCTTGCACGAAATGTAAAAGCTGCAATAGCGCTTTGTGCTGGCGCGGGCTTTCGCCGCTCGGAAGTTTCTGTCAATGAACATGCGGAGTTCACAGCTATGGGTATGTCGCGAGCATCGCTGTTCTTTATCATTCAGGGTCAAATCGTGCGATGTCCAAGCAATGTTGAACTCCGAAGTATGGCGGAAGGTGATTTGGTTGGAGTCCTCGCTTGTCCCACCAAGAATGACCCGTTGGGAATACACTTTATGCCTTTCCCAATCATTTTGGCATTTCACCCACTTCAAAATGAGGATCCTGGTGCAACTCTCCGAGATCTTGCTCTGCACTGCCCAGTTGCGACCCAGGATCTTCGGTGTACGCCTCTTTTCACCATGTCCAGGCGGGGTGAACCCTTGGGATATAACTTTCTCTCAACTGTTCTTACGGCGCTTTTGCCTTCAGTGGTGCCGGCTGAACAGATTTCAAATTATTCCTGGCATTCGTTTCGTATCGGTTTAGCCTGTGCCTTACGCGCGGCGAAAGCTCCAGATTGGGTGTTGCTGGCCCTCTTGCGCTGGCGCTCACCTTCTTCGATCCCGGGTTATGGCAGAGTTAGCTTTGAAACAGCTGCTTCTTGGCTAGATCAGGCTGCCGTTCAAGAAGCCTCCTCGCTTCAGGCGACCAATCTCCCATATACGGTTTCTGCTCCAAGAGATATTCCTCTTCCGAATGCCTTGAGTGACGAAGCTTACTCTTACCTCGATCACGCTCTGTCGCAATCCTTGTTGTCATCGGATATTTCGAACATACATGCATCGTTACCTCAGTTTGATGATGATGGCTTTGTGACAGAACTTTCTACTTTTATGGACTCCTCATCTGCGGACGATTCCCTCTGAGGTGTTTCTACTTATACTTTGCATTCTCAATTTGGTACTGAATTCATCGAATCTTTCTTCGAGCGGAATGGGAGTTCACCGGTACTTACGTGATCTAATGCAAGGTGAAACTAAAGTTGCCAAGCGGCGCCACGAAGTACTAGTTCGATTCTATGATGTTTCATCCATCCGTGATACTATACAAATGGTCGATATCGACGATATCGAAGGTAATCATGTTTGAGATCGATGGAGATGACTGATTGATCTCACAGAGTGGTGTGCGATCGAAAATTCCCCCCTTGTTAGGTAGGTACTCTCTAGGTATTTCTAAAAACAGCAATATTATAGATACTAATGGCCAGGCAGTACGGCTCGTGTCCCAGCTCTTCTAGTCTCGAGCACATTTTAAAGATGCCATGCCAACTCCCGTTTCTTACAGCGGATCCTGCAAAAAAAATAGCCTATAACATCCCCGGGTAAGCTAGCTTCCCCAGCACTTCGCGATATCTCAGCTTTGATAGTCATAAGAATGCATCCTACTTGAATTTAGATATTTAGATGCCCATTTTCTTGTATCTCGATTTTGAATCTATATCGATACTTCTGTACCGTGCTTCAAGGCTGAAGGCTGCCATGTGGGGGTTCCAACCTTACAACAAAAATTTGGTGAATTGAACCTGCGTCACAAAACGCTGCTTCATTGAAAGTTTCAGTTATGGTTCTTAACAAAAGGGATTTCGTGATAAGACGCAAAACAGTTTTTTGGTATTTTGGTCAGATGGCATACAGCATACTAGCCCGACGCACAAAAATATCGTGCTTAACGATGCAGGCTTTTTTACTGCGAAGTGCTTCATGGAAGGGAATCGACATCACCCGTCACCGCCTTTGATGTTCCGATGGCCGGTGTACCAGGATGGCAAGCGACCCATCAACGAGCAGGTAGGTCCCTTTCTAATCCAAATATGGCATTGTGCTCGTTAAGAATCACAAAGGCCAATTTTTTTTTCAGAGAACTCAGCACCTTTCTCGGTGGGTGCGGGAAGGTGCCTGCTAACTAAGCCGCCAAGCACAAGTCTCAAGATGTCTTCGATGGCAACAGTTTAGCGGCACTGTATTATTCACAGGGCTAGGGAACTGGCTTCAGCGCCATTTGGATTTGAGTTAGAGTGTAAGTGTATCCTGCTCCTGTGTGCCTTAACCCATAGAGCTGTAGTTATTGCGTTAGAGCACTGCTACAATGGCATTACCATACCCTTTAACGCAGGCCCAGTGGTTCAATGCATGATTTCGGTATGGTCCATGGCGCTAGCCTCGTCCAAAGTCTCCAGCGAAACACCAAGAACACCAAGCCCACGCCCGAGAGCTCCACATGGCAGTCCAAAACCTGCGGCAATATTGCTATCGCCAAGGAGCTGTGCGGTGGCCTCGGGTCGCTCTGCGCGGCATACTGACAAAAGGTCAAAAGCAGCAGCCACTACGCGCTCTGCAGCAGTAACAGCATCGTCGAGAGACGGCAAGGCATTTGCTGAAGGTAACGCACCTGCAGAATCAGGTATTGAATTTGACGCTGCCGTTCCCACGCTGCTGCTCGTAGTAGTGCTTACTATAGCACTCGATGCCTCAGATTGTTGGCTGACTTGTTGTGAAGCAGCCGTCATCGATCTGGTAGACTCTCGTGAAGCCGCAAGAGCACGTTGAGTGGCACCAAGGCGAGCAGTGGCAGCGAGAAGCAACGCCGCAGAACCCGCGGCGAAAGGTAGTGGAGGTTCTGTTAATACATATGAGTTGTCGTTGTACACAGTTCCAGCAGCCTGGAAGGTGCTGCCAGAGTCAGATCGACGACAATGGCCTGGCACAGGAAGTAGGAGCAAACTCGGTGGAAGAGCGGACACGGCATCGAACGCAGCTGCCCACAAGGATTCCTGAAAGGCGTCGCCCCAGAGTGTTGGAATCACGAAGCAACTTGCCGATCCAGCTAAAGTACCCCTGCCGCCATCCATACGAGGAAGCTGAGCAGGTAAAAAGACGAAAGGCGAAAAGGCACCCGCCGTCGCGTCAGATGCCAATCTCACAGGCTGACCGCTGCTCACTGAGTTTGCTGCTTGTTGGTTGATTGCAGCTGCACGGTCATCGCGGCCTTTATATGCCCCAAGAGGCGCGGCGAGCGTAAGATCGTGGTAGAATCGGCACCGTGCGCCACGCGTGCACACACCCCAATTCTCCCAATTGAAGCAAACACCCGCGCTATGCGGCACCGCACTGTCATCCAACTCCATGCTGGTGTCTCCCATGACCACTGGTTCAACTGCGTCGCTGTCTGCAACTTTACCACGGGCGTTGCCGACACCTGTGGTTGTGGCACTTGAACACCGTAGAGGCAACGAGTTGGCCGACAGCGCAGTCGCAGGTGCAGGAGTCCCAGCATCTTGCCAGCAGAGTGCGGCAATTCTTGGTAAGAAAGCAAGAAATTCCAGTGGGTGCAACTCTACACAACGTCTTAGCGCCCGCCCTGTACGTTCCACAGCTCTTGACCGCTCTTCTTGGAAGCGCAGTAGGGTACTTTGCGACAGCGCACCATTCTGACTGTTTCCCAACCACCACGGTGAAGATGCAGCCGACTCGAGTGCTTCTACAGCAGCGGCCATTTCTTCAAATACAGAGTTGACCACTGGCCGGACCGCTGCCGTTGCAGCTGGTAAACAGGAAGCTTCCTTAGTAAATACCAGTGTACTTTCCTCATGACTTTCACAATCATCTGCTTCAGGATCTTTCTCAGCATCATCGCTATCATCGCTGCGGGCTCGCCAATTGGCAGCGGCATCATCTACAGCATCTGCATACTTCTCCAGAGTTTTGCCTGCATTCACAAACGATGCTCCGGAAAATTCGCTTCCACTAGCTTCCACCGACGACTTGGCACTCGGTTCGCGCTTGGCCCGGGCCTTGTCTGCTGGCGTACCACCCGTAGCGTCAGGCGCTGAAAGTGGTTGAGCGCACCACATAGTCGGTGGCGGTGGCAGTGCGGCAGCGAGGCAGGTTGCAAGGACAGGTTGAGGAACAAGCGACACCACGGTTTTTGGCACAGCAAGATACAAACCCCAAAGTAATTGACGCGCTGCCAAAGTGCGAGCACTTGCAAAACCGTTGTCCACAAATCCTTGAATTTGGTGATCACAAGGGGAGCCATTGTCTGTGTCATTACTGTCCAAGTCCACCTCGGACTCTTCTAGGCAAAAGCCCGAGAGTTTGGTCAAAATAGCCACTGAATGGGCCACTCGAGAATCACCACAAAGCACTGATTTGCCGAGTATGACTCGCCCCACCGCTGCTCGAACTACAATCCAGAATCGAGCCTCCCATGTGGCTCTCAAAGTAGCAGTGCTCGTCCTATCTTTTTCATCACCTTCCGTGTGCCCAGCCGACGCATCTTTAGCAGGAGCAATCTCTTCAATAGGTCTCAGTGTATCGAGCGGTGGTGCTAGACCGAGAGCCCATTCGAAAACCACATCTATACCGCGTGTCATTGCCTCAATATCTAGAGATTCGTCAAGAGGTCTAAGCGCAGTCCAATCATGGGGCCAGGGTGACGTTTCGTCCCGAGGTATGCACCACGCTAACCAGTCAAGGCCTGCAGCAGCTATATTGCTTATTTCGCTGCCATCAACACCACCACCGACGCGGAGTAGATAGCGTAGGCCTTGAGCTTTTGTCTGCGGGGAAACCGCTGAACCGAGCGCCGCCAGCAGTGTTGCTCGAGCAGGCATCCCAAGAAGGGGTACACTGTGGGGAACTCCAAAACGAGGAAGCAGTTCTGAAGTTGACGCCGGTAACTGCCCCATGAAAACGAGGTTCCAACAACAGTTCCATGTACCCTGAGCATTGAAGGCACTGCCATTGGCGCCATGGTCTGCTTTGCAATTATTTCTGGGGTCGTATTGTTCGTTGTCGCATGGTAGAGGTAACGTGGCCATCAACCACGCAAGCTGAGCGCAACATTTTTCAACGAATTCATCTTGAACGGCTGACCTAACGCTGACTATTCCCACTTCGGTGGATGAAGGCGCTTTCATTGCAACTGACTCCAAAACTTCAGAAGAAGTAGCCTTCAAGTCATTACCACCAGACTGCGCTGCGTACATCGTTGCTACAACAAGATCAAAGGCTCGATCACGAACTGCTCGCACTTTAATTGCATCAGCGGCTTCAAATTCAGGGTTACCAAAGCATCCAGTACCAGTATTTGAATTGACATCACTGCTGCTGCCGAGGCGATGGTCGCTGTCTTGCCCAATATTGCCATGGGTATTGCTCACGTTGCTCCATAGGTCAGCGCCAATGCGGGTTGCAACTCCATTTAAGAAAATGCTACACAAGCTTAGTACCGAATCCTTGGACACGGACGCATCGAGAACCACCAAAAGCTCTGCTGCAGCCTCAGCCAAGCTATCCCACGAAGGCACTTCTTTAAGCTGCGCATCTGGCTCTGCTTCGATGTCGAGCACCCACTGGGGTGCCATGGGCCATGCTGCGGTTACACCTGCAGTAGGTGTCTCAGCTGCAAATTTCATCGATGGAGCAGTAGCGCCATTATCCATATCATCAGTGGAATTCATATGATTGTATGCCCACTGTGCAAAGGGTGATGCAGCAGCGGCAGCTGGCGTAAGCGATCTCAGTGCTCGAGAAAGAGCAGCTCCTGCTGCAGTAACACTTCCAAACATTTCCCAACCGTTATTCTCACCGACGTCAGCTCCTGAAGCAGTACCCGTGTCCAGCAGGAGCGGTCCTATAAGCTTCTCACAAGCATCATCTAAGGAGCACGAGGGAGGTGAAGAAGCAAGTAGATCGTTAATTCGACCGAGTGCGGTACTTGCTGAGAGAGCAATCGCTGAGGTAGCTTGCGAGGTGCCGTCAGTGGATGGAGGTTTTACGCATCGCAGTAGAAGAATATGACGCGGCATATCTTCAACCGCAAGAGCGGCAAAGGCAGGTTCAGACAGGTACGGAGCCCAAGGACAGGCAGCAAGTTCGAGTGCAACATCTTTTTGATAGGCGGGCCACCACCTCGGAGAATGAGGAGCTGTTGCAGAAGGCGCAAGTGTCGCTTGAATCTTACTACCTGCCACAATCGTTACTCCGTCGGCATCAGTTGAAGTGAGGCTTTCGGACTTGGGCGTATTTGATGGCAGCAAAACAGGGCCCTGGATGGCAGCGATACCAAGAAGAGCCTTTGCGAGCGCCTTCGCTGCATCTGCGTTGACATTGGTCGACTCTGTATATGCATCCACATGCATCAGCGCAACTAGACCAGCCGCTATTGTGTGACCGGCGACCATTTGATTGTGGCTGCCCTCAGCATATATTCCGAGCACCAATGGTGCACAAGATTGCCACCCGTCAACTAGAGTAAGATGACTAGCACAGCAAAGATTGTGCTGCGTAAGAGGACGCGACGAAGCGGCTGCAGTCGTATAGTAGCGCACAGCTACGAGCAGTGCCATAGAACGGGCTCTTTCTCCAATTGTCAGCATGTCGGACGATGAGGTGATAGTGCTAGTCGTTGCAACGCTCACACCACTCCAGCATGACGCGGGAAAGTACTCTGATTCTAGCTGCCAAAATTGCGATGATGCGTGCTTGCTGATCTGAGCCAGGAACGTGTCATCCCCACTGCTAGTGTCAGCGAAAATCTCAATCTTACTCCCGGATGCACCAAGTAACTCTCCAGTGCTCGAGCTTGACTGGGAGGCACGCATATTGACTTCAATTTGTTTGGTATCTGATGCCGAATTATCCGTCCCACTTGAGTCTTCTGTGTATTTTATTGTCAAACCCAAAGTCTCAGCTGCTACTGGCCGCTCAGTTGCCAATGCGGCCACAGCAGACATGACAGCTAAACCTGCAACACCGACTGTACAGCTATCTGTATTTTCGCTCTTTTGACTTATCTCTCTCTCTTCGGCCTCTGCCATATCTACTATTCGAGCTAGAATGCACGATGCTACCGAAAGATCGGGCTCACTGAGCACAGCTCGGGCTAGAGACACTGAAGCAGCTGCCCACGCCCATGCAGGCATGTCCTCCGGACCAAACGGCAAGCAGGGCGAGCGATCAGGCCCACTGGTAGGTTGCGGAAGCAGTGCAGCAAGATGAATGGCACTGAACCACGGCTGCGCACTGCTTTGGCTGCCAGATTTAGCCAGAAATGAAAGAGCATTAGCAGCACCGCGGGCTGAGGAACGATCGACCGCTTGAACGCTGCGGCCGATTTCAGCCAGCACCAGTGGAACGACAATGCCAGCGGCAGCCTCAGCAGCATCATGAGTGACAGGCTCTTCAGCACCCAACAAAGCATCGTAGCTCCTATCGATACCAAGGCGAAGGCGCAAGTTGTCAGTCAGGATGCCGCGAAGTGCTGCCAAACCAAGCGACGTTGAAAAATGACGCGATTCAGTGGCTTTAGTTCCTGCCGAGGCTTTGGGTGAGACCAGCGAAGGATCATCGGAAACTATCGAAGTGCTACGAGGGCGTACATGCGCTAAAACGCTGCCTTTCGGTCGAAAAGTAGAGGCAGGGCTAGTATCAGCAGTCGGCGCCGGCGAATGTATTCGAAGAGCTTGAATGCTGGTTGTAACGGGGTATGTGCTTTCAGATGCAGCATAATACGAACTCGGATCGTGACAAAGCGGCTGCGCAGCACTTCTTTTAGCTGGTAACCAATAAGCAGCCATCGGAGGAGGGAGACAAAACACCCCGATACGAGCGTCCGCGTATTCTGCGTTGTCAACACCTTGGCCGAAGGTTATTTCAGAAGTGCAACGTGCACTTTGAAGCCACAAATGCGCCAGCATATTGATCGGCAGGCGCGCGACAGCTGCGCACACATCATCGTAGAACCACGGAAGTGAGTTCAAGGCTTGTTGGCCCAAGGTAGTTTTCACACCTTCGTCGTCAGTACCTTCCTCGTCACTTTCGCTGCTGCTCCCTTCATCATGCTCACTTCTTGTCGCGGCGACGACGCTAAGAGCACGGCCACGGCATAAAAAGGCCATAAGCCAATCCGAGGCAGCTTCAATACGCTCTCGGTCAACTGCCGCTTGCAACGCAACTGCATCACTTGCAGCAGCTGCTTCTTCAGCCAAGAGAACGAAATTTTTGCCTTGGCAATTGCCGTCAACGTTTCCATCCCTGTTGGAGTCACTTGCTTCGGGCAGCTCGTGTCTTGGAATCAACTGCCCTGTCAGTGCAGCCGAAAGGAAACAAAAGGACTCAGCGTGCCTAACGCGGCGCAGAGTGTCACCCAGTCCCAAAGCACGGCTCAGATTTCGAGTTTTGGTCAGTACTGAAGGAGTTGGACTGCGCGCTGGACCATCCCAGCTCGACAACATGACATGCGCATTCGGTAATTCCATCTCGGCTTCAACGACATCAACCTTGGAAGAAATGCTACGCTTTGGAGTGGTTAACCTGCCACGCGTGCCGCCTTTGGAAGATTTCTTGGAACGGTGCTTGGTGGTTTGGTTTTGACTATCAATATCTTCCCAGTCTGCATCCTTATCTTGATCAGCTTCGCCGATGCTGTTTTTCCTATATATCCGATGGTCACTCTGACCGCTACCACCATTGCTCATACTGCTTTCAGACTGTCCTAAATCAATCTGATTGACTTCAATCTCAGCGCCTTCACTTTCGAAGACCTCCGATTTCTTACCCGTTGCCTCTGCCTCCTCCTCTTCTTCATCCTCCTGGTTGTCCTCTTCTTCATCTGAATCTAAAAGTGCCGCAACGTCAAATCTCCGCTTTCGTTCTCTCCCGGACCTACGTGTACCCTCAACTGGAGGTCGCTGAGACGAAGAGGCCCGGTAGGAACCACCCTCACCTTCTGCTTTCGCTCGTTTCCTCTTTTTCTGTTTCGCCGAAGTAGCTGCTGCTATTCGCTTCGATTCCCGGGATGATTTCGCACGAGCAAGGGCCATGACCTCGCCTAAGGGACGATCATCATCGCTTTCACTGTCTGAGGGCACAACTGATCGCTGCCGCTTCGTTCGTGGGCGATTCTTGCTGCTTCTAGCGGAAGAGCGGGATGATGCGGCTATATTTGATGAAATTGCTCCAGCCAATATCTTTGCATCTTGGGCAGTTTCAGTCGCAGCAGCTGGTGCTGCTGTCGCTGCTGTGGCTGCAACCTGCTCAACTGAAAGTGGTTCATTCGGCCATGAAGCCTCTCGAGATGCAAGAGTAGCATCTACCTCAGTCAGCTGAGCAGAAGTTGCCGGAAGCAACGCATCCCCTGATCCCGAGGATACTGTAGAGAGCAGAACAACCCCACGAGGTGGAAATACGAAGAAATCGCCCGCGATGGCCATCTGCATAAGAGCCCGCACCGTGGGCGCATTCTCCCAGCTCCAGACTGCCCATTCTTCCCAAGCTTTCATGGCTGCCACCGCTGCTTCGCTCAGCCGTGCTGGCTCTTGAAGTGCATCAATCTCATCAGTAGTGGCAGATCTTGGAGATTGCCTAAGCAGCGGGTAAATAGGATCGAGAGCGAGAGGTGCAGATGCTAGGACGAAGCTAATGCGGGTTGCACGCCACCAGCGTCCTTGATTCCAAGCAGTGCAAGGTTGTGCAGTGGAGGAAGTTGAAGGAAGCTCTGATGACGGAAGTGGCGGTGGCATAACGATCACAGAGTCAAACAGCAAGTCGGTAAAAGTCTTTGCCTGTGATGGTGCGTTGTCACTAGCGAGGCGCCAAATTGAGAGGACTCCAAGACGTGCAACCATCGGCGCGAGGTCGCCATCAGCATAGTCATCAGAAGTAGGTCCCAACGAAGGCTCGGAGAGGTGCTCAGCCATCACGACGGCGTGGCGACGGCCCGAGCGTGCCGCTCTTTCAACCAAAGATTCAATGAGGGCCAAGGACATCTCAGCACCCTCACCTCCGTGTAGCCCAACACCCGCCCATCTCGCTAGCGCAGTGAGAGTGGGCACTGCAGCGCCACACCATGAAAGATGCCTAGAATTGCTACTCAAGGATGATTGTGGCATATACCCGGGCTCTAAAACTGCTAGTTCGCGCAATAGTGCTGTCGAAAATGTCACTGCCAAATCACAGGCTGAAGCCATGCTGCCGTTCTTGTCGCTGCCACCACCATCGGGAGCACCGGTCTCTAATGGCTTACCACCGCCAATCGGGAGCCCACTTTTACAACACCAGCGCTTCACCGCGAGATCGAAGACTGCGCGCACTTCGGATGAAGACGTCAGTGTCGCTGCCCATTGTGTAAGGGATGGATCCAATCGAGAGGGTGTATTGCCAATTCCGCTCCTCCCCTGAGCTTGATCATCTGCCAATGCGTGTTCTGAAAGAACGCCTAATTGGTCTGCGCGAAGCAACAAAAGATGTCGACATATATGCACGGCATGTACATACGTCGTAAATCCAGTAGTCAATGTGCTGCTGCTGCTACTGTTGCTACTGTTGCTGCTGTTGCTGCTGTTGCAGCTGCTGACTCCTATGGCATGCCCAATACCGTGTGGTCGAGATGAATCAAAAGTCAAGAGACAAGGCGGATTCACCGGCAACAGCGATGATGCCAAAGCCAAAACATTGAGACCTCTGTCATTCGATGCCCAAGAATAATAGATGCGAGTGTCATCATCATGAAATTCCAAAGTTTCACTTGCAGCTGCGCATGCTACGTTTTTGCGTAATACACCCACAAAGGAGTCGGTTGAAGCAGGAGCAGCTGCTGCGGTGTTCGGTACTGTTGGACAAAAGGATGCAGCATCAGCAAGCCGTTGCAGAGTTGACATTAATTGAGACGTTAGCGAATCGTCAGCATCTATAGCCCTTATGGCGGCTTTTAAGCTATTGGCAACGGATTCATCACCACCACTGCTCGCTGAGTTTGTTCCGGAACCAGTGCTAGTGCTACGAGCAATCGTGGCTTCTTCAATAATTTCACGCAGAGCAGACCCAAAAGCAGCCGAGGATTCAGCCACTGTCGCCACTGGCGATACAGGAGCATTGCCACTCACCTCGGTCGATGCCGATTGGTGGGGAAAGAGCGCCTTAGCAAGCACTTTCAGGACGCTACCACTGCTCGTCGACGCAGCAGCAGCTGACGCAGACGACGCTCCTCTTTCGCCACTCGCACCAGAAGATACTGAGCGCCCTACACCAAGGGCACCCATTTTCACATTGCTGCTTCCCAGAGGATGACTAGATGGTACAGGCCCACCGCCTCCTCCGCGGGCAGCTGTGTGGGCAGCTGAGGGCGCATGTTGTGCGAGGTCCAAACGTAGGGCAGCTTTACAAACACGCACCAGCGCAGGTTGCGGGTAAGCTGCACCGGTGCTCGTCGATGCTGCAGGCTCTGCACTGGCCGATGGCGCGGTAGAGACCACGTGAAGGGTCTTCAGGGCAGCATCAACCCAAAGCTGAGCATGAATAGGCTTAAGGCGCATTGCGAGCAAGTGTCTCACAGAATCCTCATCCATCGCAGCATCAGCCTTTGCTTCAGACAACCCAGAAAGGAGTTCATTGTCGCTGGCACCACTGCCTTGAATTCCTTCCTCGTATCCGAGCGCTTCGTACGTACTTCCAGGAGCGGCACGTGCTCTAGCCGCACCTGCGAGAGCTGCCACAGTGGCAGCTAAGAGAGGAACTGCGCGGTCAGCGAAGGCTGGGCTTTTCAGCCATCTCTCCAAATGGCGGCACGCCACGTTACGAGCATCTGCTGAGGATTGTACCCACGCGAGGAGAAGAGCAAGAGCACTACCACCGCCTGCTGACGTATCGGCAGCCTCAAGAGCTAAGCACCGCTTTCGAACCAGATCAACCAAGCGTGACAGGACCGCTCTATGTGGCATTATTTGTTTTTCTGGAGGTTTCGACGGAGATGACGAAGCCGTCACAACTTTCGTCTCAGATGCAGTGGAGTAAAATTTGCGCCGCATAACCAAAGGATTTGTCTGGGATGCCGACGCCATGAGCTCTACCACTCCGCTGGATGCGATTGCACCAATGTCGTTTCCTTCCTTGGTGGCGCTACCACTATCATGAGCTTCAATTGTTGAATCGCCACTTCCGGATTCATCGCCCAAGGCCATGCGCAAATTGAGAGCAAATGTCTTAGCATCTGGGTGATCGCTCCAGCGGTGGCCAGTGTGACCCTCCAGGATGTCGTTCACGTAAGCTTCAGCGAGAGCAAAGGGCCAAGAGCTATCGCTGCGTAGACTCAAGGTGAGGCATGTACATGCAAGCAAGGCGTTTGAGAGGCCCGCTGGGCACCCTGGTTTGAGCCAACGGCATAAAACTCTCATAGCATGGGGTTCAGCAGCTAGAGGCGGCATTGTTTGCACAGCGCGAGCCACAGTGAGGTAAGCTAGCCGCCCAGGCTCGTGCTGCGAGGCAGGGTTGCCGTGACCACCGCCGCCTAAACCTCCACTCGCAACGGGTGCTGGCTCAAGATGGACTAGAAGGCGCCTGAGCGATTGAGCTGCCTTCAACGCATCGTTAGTGTGCAGTTCTTGCAGGTCGGCCACAGCTCCTGGCCCTAACTTCGGCTGCTCGCCAGCGCTGGGTTTGGGTTTATTCATTTCACTCTCAAGAGTTCTTCAGCAGCTGAACCTAAGAAGCTTGGCGATGTTAGCGACTAGATCGTGTAGTGACTGCAGGCAGTATTAACCTAGAGACAAGCTTTTTACCTGCTCGCGCGACCAGTAGAGCAGTCAAAGCTTCCGGTCTCCCAGTCTACCTTCCTTTACGGCACGCTTTAGAGGGGCATTTTGGCATCCTTCCTTCCTTCGCTTCGAAAGTACGAGAAAATTACGGGGAGAGCAAACTCACGAATTCTTGAGGTCTGACTCCTTTTCTTTTCATTTGTAGATTCTCGTCTCTCTCAAAAAGTGAAACATCATGGTGAAGTTGTTACACTTCCTAAGTATTACGGCTTGGCTGACGCTAGGCGCAGACTTAGCATCAGCCTGGGTCAGCCCATCACGTCTATCAAAAGCCCGGTTGCTCGCCCCGCCGGTACAGCTATCGCGTTCACCAAAAGTGTTAAGTCGCCCGCCGGCACGGTCAGCGACAACCACGCATGCTGAAGTTGTAGGAAGCGCGAATCTCGACTGGGCAGAGCTTGGTTTCGAATTCCGTCAGACGAAAAGCCACTTGAGATTTACATTCAAAGAAGGAGCGTGGGACGAGGGTGAGCTGGTTTCTGGCGAGCCGTACATCAATGTGAGTGTTGCCTCTACAACTGACAACAGCTTTTGATGACAACCCGGCGTGGCTTCGAAAGCCTACTTGATATGAAGGATATCACGAGGGCGACAGTAATTCTATAATGGTGTCATGTGGGGTATTTTGACTTTGATGGCTTCATAATGATTATTTTGGAGTAGTGGTTTGTTATCGCCCGGCCCTCCGTTTTCACCCTAGGTACACGTTGCTGCCACCGGCCTTCACTACGGTCAGAGCTGTTTCGAAGGGCTCAAGGCGTTCGCGCAAAAGGACGGGTCAGTGGCCCTTTTCAGACCTGACGAAAACGCAAAACGCATGCAGTCGAGCGGCGAGCGAACCTTGATGCCCACGCTGGACACAGCCACCTTCGTGGAGGCGTGTAGGCGCGTCACTGCCGACAACCTAGCCTTTGTGCCACCGTACGGCAGCGGAGGAGCGCTCTACCTGCGGCCTTTGCTCTTCGGGTCAGGGCCGCGGATTGGACTGTCGCCCGCAGATGAGTACACTTTGCTCATTATGGTGATGCCTGTCGGAGACTACTACAAGGTGAGTACAAGAGGATTGAGCTTTCTCCTGATGACGGTAATTTTGTAAACCATGCACGAACGCGAATTATGACTGCAAAGCGACAGAGTAGTCTCAGTCAGTGCTTTGTCTGGTCTCAACTCCTTTAATTTGATGCACCTTCTTCTAGGGCGGATTAGCGACGCCAGTGAAGGCCCTAGTGGTGGAGGGCTTCGATCGCGCAGCTCCGCAAGGAGTTGGAGGGGTAAAAGTGGCAGGCAATTATGCCGCGGATATCCTGCCAAACACCCTGAACAAAAAGAAGGGCTACCCCATTTCGCTCTACCTCGATTCCAAGACCCAGTCTTACATTGAAGAATTCTCCACCTCCAACTTCTTCGGTATCAAGGATGACGGCAAGACGTACGTCACTCCGGAGTCGGCTGCGGTGCTTCCCTCCATCACCAACAAAAGCTTAATGGCGCTGGCCACTGCGGCCGGCCTCAAAGTGGAGCGGCGAGCTGTCCCGGTCGACGAATTAGACGACTTTACCGAGGTAGATATAAAGCGCTGTCTTCCCTGTATACTTCGAGTGCACGTTGCTGCAGGCTTCAATTCGTCGTTTCCGACCATCGCACGAGGACTTCGTGCAGTTTTCGGATGAATGAGGCTTCGATGATTGATTCTTGTGGCTTGCTTACTCTAACGAGTTAATTCAATAATTCTTTACTGTCTTCATTTCATAATCATTTCTCGTGTATTTTGAACAGGTGTGCGCGTGTGGTACTGCGGTCGTCATTACTCCAGTGGGCTCGATCACGCACGGCGAGAAGGTCTACACCATGGGATCCTCCGGGGCGGAGGCCGGCGCATCCGCAGGACCCGTCTCCAAGCAGCTCTACTCCACCATGCGGGCGATCCAAAATGGCGAGGAACAGGGCCCCGAAGGCTGGATCGTGAAAGTGTAATGGCTTAGTCTTACTTGGCAAGATTGGAGGGCAATGGGGTGTGCAGTAGTAGTCACGACGCGCGCGGATTGGTTCAGTGGAATGATGGGGCAAATTATTAATTATTGGCCTGCACACGAGGGGGGGGGGCTGCTGGGCACCTGCTCGGTCTGCTGGCTATTACCATCAGAGCTCATCATGGGGACATGCCCGGAAGTCATTCGCCCTGCCCGCCTTAGAAACTTAAAATCGTCTTGGTTTTGGTGTTCTTAGAGTAATAAGAACTGATGAACATCTTTGTTCGAATTACAACTTTATACCGTTTTGCCATTTTGCGTTTTGGTTCTGGCGTTATCCGTTATCATGCGAAATGCAGAATTAGCCAAAGTCAATGAGCCACCCATTACCCGTAGGCCACAGGCCCGACCTTAATATTTTCTGATTCTATAAGCGCCACGTGGGGCTCAGAAGTCGGCTTCAATTTTCTTGTAACTAACAAATGAACAGTAGCTTTAGTACTACTTATACTTGGTACTTGGTTTTCAGATGGCACGCCTCAAACTTATCTGCTCACCACTTCTCAGCGGCAAGGGCCACGGCAGCTCCAGTCTTTATACCACTAATGTGGCCACGGTATTGAAGAAGCACAATAAGGAGCATACTTGGTCTGGATATTTGAACCGGCTCTCAAGGGGGGCCGCCGTTAGAGCGGCTATGGCTACCGCCGCTCAACGTATTGGAGAAAGAAGTGTAATTCTTGAAGTAGTAGATCACGAGCAAAATGGCAAGAGCAAACATGGAGGCCGCCACCACGGCAGCTGACCCACTGTTCACGGCTTCTCGCAAGGCGCCGCACTTGGAATTGCGCTCGTCTTCCTGCTGCTGAAGCAGGAGGCGCTGGACTGTTTCGGGGTCTTCGTAATCGCCCACCTGGGAATGAACGGAGACGCCAAGGAGTAAAATTTACAAACAAATCGATGAGATGGTTACAATACGATATCCTAAATATGATAATTAGACCTCAAAGAAAATGGCGGTGTGAGTGGGGAGGCATGTCTAGGGCTTTCATGGTATTACCTGAGCCTCCGATAACTTCATGCCCAGCAGTTTTTTCAGCCACCTTCTGAAGCGAGTAGCTTTTGACAGCCTTGCCACTTTACCCGTCGCATACTCTAATTCAGTAGTCACGTCACCATGGTAATTTAAGTCCTTTTCAGCCACAACTGGCATGAGCGGGCTCAGCTCGTTCGATTCCAAGCTGCCAAGGCCACTCGAACTCGTAGCTATAGCTGCTTCTGCTGCGCATCGTACTCGCACCCCGCTCTGAGCTTCTATTTGAGCCAAGTCCTTTTCTGTGAATGATACAACTGGATATACTGCGGACGCGGTTCGGACTGGGCGATTAACATTGGCGCTACTGCGGCTGGTGCCTCGTGATGCGTCGTCTTCGTTTTCGTCACGTACTGTATCATTTCTCGGAGCGCTTGATGCCATTACTTCGACTTATGATCGAATGCTAGATGAGGCAACCCTCGATTTAGAACTAAGTATACAATATGGCTAGACGGTGTGGAATAACTCGTATTGAATTGGCTCATGAACCATGCAGTAGCAAAACTGGAAGGACTATACGCACATAAGACAGGTGCCGAAGAAATCTAAATTTAGGCAAAGCCTTGAGCTAAATGCTGAACTTGAACACACAAGTGTCGAAAGCCTTCTGGCTAGCAGGTCTCTTCAACTATTCTAGCTTCCAATGACGGTTAAAGTAAGCAGTGTAAAGTAGAAAGCGTCGCAGGGGGCGAATGATATTCCTGCTTGTTTACCAACGTGCCCATGCTATCTCTTCATCGTGCCTCCTCTTCTTTTGCCGCAGAAGAAGTGAGATTTCTCCCTGTCCTTGTGACCGTAAACGATACGAATTATTTAATCTGACGCACACTTTTCTTCTGGCTAGCTAGCCGTTTAGTAAGAAGAAGTATCGACTGTGGATCCTAATTACTTCTTAGCGTGCTGCCTCTACACTTCATCACGCGCCAAGACCTTGGTAGTTGCGTTAAAATGGCGCTTAGGAATCGCTTATCGCCGACATCAAATAACAATCGTAATTTGGGCACCAATGCTGAGGCTGTAGAAGAATCTATTCAGCTTCTTACGGAGGCTGAGATCAAGGAACACCAAGTGGAATCCAACATGGTTTCATCCTATTGGCTCTATTCCCCGCAACCGAAACAGTCAAAATCCCGCCACAGCTTTTCAGATTTGTCTGCTGAGGTATTATGTGCAGATGCTGAAGCCGCTCGGGCAACAGCAGCGGCGGCTCAGGCAAAGGCAGACCTGGCGAAGGCAACGGCCAAGGCAGCGCAGGCCAGCAATGCTAACAATTTTTCATCACCATGCAAAGAAAATGTTGCGACTCAAAACTTCTCGCCTAATATAAAGTCTTCGTATGACTTATCGTCGCCTTCAAAATCTAAGAAGTCCTCTTCAAATTCGACGAAGTTGAAGCACGCGTTGAAGACAAACGAAAGTGTTAACACGGACAACTCGAACCAAGACCTGGTTCCGAAGCGAGTCTTCTCGCCTATTGCTGATGATAAAGGAGACAGCAACAGTTATGCGGTATTCATAAGTTTTTAAAAGTTGAATTCGCCTTTGCTTTCGCCTCACTTGGTGACCTGTTTCGTTCATTTTGTGTTGACTTGGAAAAATTACACATTTATTTTTCTTTATTCTTCAATTACACACTGCTTCCTTGCAGGTGCTGTTTCCATATCAGTCTGCAGATGCCCCCTTGGGCATTACAATTGCCATGCGAGTCGCACCCTCTGCTGACGGTGGACCCGTGAAGAAGCTCGCGGTGTGTTTGTGCTCTAATCTTCGAAGCTCATTTGTTCAATTTCTGAGATTGCTGGTTCGGTGTCATTGTGTGCATTGATTGTCAGCTTCCTGCACGCTGTCTCAAATTCAGTCCCTCTCCCATACACATTATAGGTGGTCTCGATGAACCCCAAGGGCTTGCCTGTAGAAGTGGGTGACGTCATCACACATGTAGGGGACGAGCCCTTGCCGCACGCCATGCCGGACCCTCTGCGACTGGTGACCAGCCTCGTGCGCAGCAAGCGAGCTCAGGTGAACAAACAAAGTATACCCGAACTCCAGGTCAAATTGCATAGTAAAATCAAATCCTTCCCTGTCATTCCCAGTGCCTCATCACGTGTCATTGCCGTTGTCTCTTCAGGGGCGAGATGTGGTCATCTTTTTCAAGCGGGCCGCGGCTGCCCCTGCTCTCTTCACTCCACCGCCAAAGAAGGCCTCCAACAAAAGTGCTCGCCGCAATTCGAACGCCACAAACAACCAAGCAAAAACAGGCACTGCTCCTTCGCCTCTCAAAGTCATGTCAAGCCCGCGTGCGACCGGCGGCCTGCATTTCAGTCGCCGCGCCAAACCTTCCCCTGCGCGAGCTCCGCTAGGAAATGTGAAGGGCTTGTCGAATGTGGAGGCTGTGCCATCAGCACTGGATTCATGCATGGATAAAGATAGAGACATGAAGACAAAGACGCTCGCTTCGGACACTGACCATAGCGACTCACTTTCCTTGAACACTGAAAATGAAACAACTCGAGCAGACGAAGACCAGAAGGCAGAAGCAGAAGGAGCGCGTACATCGTCTACCACGCAGGAAGACAAGAAAGAGGAAGAGTCAGCACCCAGCAGCAGTTCCCTCGAACAGCTTATGGAGAAGTACAAGGCTCACCACGCTCATCTTGAGAACCACATCCAAGCATTGGAGTCTGCGGAAAGTGCTGCCACCTCAGCAGACTTTGCCGCAGCCGCCACCCGCGAAGAGCTATTGGCTGAGTCCAAGGCCTCCGAAGACAAGGTAAATAAAAGCAAATACAGTTTTATCCTTAAGAGCTCCTGAGTATCCTGAAATGCCCCCCAAAATACGAGAGGTTCTCAATAGATGCTCTCATTGATATTCTACGCTTCACATGTAACACCGAATTGTTACCTCACATCCATCTTTCACATGCACTATGCAGGCAGCAGCCTCGCACGCAGCTCTTCTTTCCGACTTTGAGGCGTCTCGAGCCGCGGCTGAAGGCGAGAAAACCAGCCTAGAAGCACACTGGGCACGCCAAGAAGCTTTGATGATCGAAGACCGCGCTGCACTCGAACAGAAGGTATACTCTGCCATCGCGATGCTACTAATATAGCGAATTCCTCGTCTTGTGCGCTATTAACATATGTGCCTTGCATCCTGTGCACTGTTTGCAAGTGTGCATATGAGTCTGCGCGGTTTCCTCGATTCTGACCCTTTTGTTGTCGCTGTTCTCATTTTAGATGGCGCTCGCTTCCCAAGCCTACCAGGAAGAGCGCGCGGCCGCTGAAGCTGCTTTCGAAGCGCATGCGGAGGCAGCGGCCAAGGACCGAGTTCAGCTGATGGAGGGGCCTCTGACCGCAGGATTGGGTGATGAAGGGCGACGCGAGCTGACGCAAGCCCACGAAGAGGAGCTAGCAGTGGCTGCTTCGGAGCGAGTGCTGGTGTTGGCCGAGATAGATGCAGTGGCGCGAAGGAAGGCTCAAGACACTGAGAACAAGGTGCGCGCATACACGTACATGTATCTCTTTGATATCAAATTGAAACAACAGCAAGCGCACACACGACTTTTGACGGAATCACAGCTTTTAGTGTATTGTTGTTTCGTTGGTGTCTAATGATGTTGAATGATGTTGGGGGTGTGCTAGGTCTTGGAGCTTTCTGGGCGTATTGCTGATCTTGCCGCCGACCGAGAGCTCTTGCTGTCGACCCATGCAGCTTTTCAAGAGGCGTCGGAGCATGACCGCGCAACTCTTATTGCGTCGTTTGACGAGACCAAGGCCCAACATGCGACTCATCTCGCGAAAGCACTCGATGAGCATGACACTGCTGCTGCCGAGCAGTTGAAGAGCCAAAACCAAGAGGATGCCACTGTGGTTGAAGCAGTAGTTGAGGAGAAGAAGTCAGAACAAGAGCACGAGCACGAGACTATTTCTACGGTAGTTCAGGAGAAGAAGTCAGAACAAGAGCACGAGCACGAGACTATTTCTACGGTTGTTGAGAACGAAGGAGAAATGGCTCCGAAGATGAGCAATGCTTCGCCGGAACAAGAGACCACTCTTACAGAAAAGGCAACAACGATGGCGACCTTGCCAATGAACTCTACGCCGATGCTCCTGAAGTGTGCTGCAGTGCTTGTAACGGTGGCAGGAGGTATGGCGGGTATGATTATTGCTTGCCACGCACTGCTAAGAGGCCTAAATACGAAGCCGGAAAGCGCCGTTGCACGGTCTTTTTCTTCATCTCAACTCTCGCGTAGCACTACCTTCGAAGATCAAGCTGCGATTGCATACCCAGCAGTGACCTCAAATATCGTGTATAGCGCAGTCAAGTGGCACCTCACTTCAGACACCTCACTCAACTTTGATGACGTCACTACTTCTCCTTTGCCCAACCTCCTGGCCTTACCTGCTCCTTTGAGTCACTTGAACCACTCATTGGTGATCATGGCAGCAGCAAATTATGAGACACAAGCGGGTCACTTTAACGAGGAAGACGAGGCACTAGAGTCATTGTACTGGGAGTGGCTGAAGCCATTGCCACCGCTGGCGGCGGAAGGTCCAGAAATTGAAGAAGAGTTGTGGGAGGAACCCATCATTGGTGAATGGTTGGCACACGAGGAAGGTAATGAAATGGAGATTCAATACACTGGTGCATACTCTGAATCGGCAAACGACTTGGGTCGCGACGAGAGGCAGAATGAGGTCAACGACGCATTAGTAAACTTATATTGGGAGTGGCTGGAGCCGTTGCCCGTATCGAAATGGGTTCATGAAGATGAACCAATCATTGGAGAATGGCTGGCACATGGAGAAGAAGAAGTCAAGTCAGGAGAAGAAGAAGAAGCAGGCGAATTTGAGGAAGACGAACCCGTCATTGGTGAATGGTTGGTGAATGATGAGGTATACGAAGAGGAGGCAGCAGTTTCGCATGCAAATCTTGTGGGACCATATTCGGCCATTGAGTTTGGTTTGGAGCTTACTTTCTATGCGCCAGTAAGCGCAACCATACCACCTGCCCTCTTTTGGAGCCCTCAAGCGAAGCAAAGTCGCAGTGGATGGACGCAACGCAAGGCCCCACATGCGCTTGATGCACCTCTCTGATAGAGCACAAATAGATGACAAGACAACAACCAGCCACAACTACTACTTCGCGTGGCGCGCTAATTGAGACCCGTGTATGGGCATGTACTAAAGAGACCTAGACCTAGACATCCAACTTTCAGATTTTTTTTAAAAGCTGCTGAAGTTGAAGTAGAGGCCTCCATGCCCATGTGCCGTAAATCGTACGAGTGACTCGCAGTTACCGCCTTGTGTTCTTGTATGTTACGTACATGCGAGATTTAAGTCCTCAGGAAGATATGGCTAGCATAAAACCTAGAACGAAAATTATGAATTATACCCCAAAGCTACGTTTATTTTTTTAGGCTTGAAGCAAGGGCTAGGGGCTAAAAAGCAAATACGAAAAACCCTTGTTTTTCATCCCGAGTAAGGAACCAATTGTAATTTGAAAAGCGCTGAGCGAACTAGCGGATCAGTACTGACAATACAATCAAGAATCGAATGGCGCTCCACCAAAGGGTACTCTAAATTCATGGTCGCCAGCTCGGTCTTAGTACTGCTGACGAGAGCCACTCGCCGAAGCACCTAAAGACTTCCCATGATAGTTGTTCTTTCCACTAGCACGGGCCACTAGGTAGGCGCCATGCTGCTGCGCTTTCTGAAGTGAAGTGTTGGCGGCGTAGTCCGGCACGCTGACCATTGCCCCCGCAGCCACGAGGGCCACCACTACAGGGCGGTGGCCGTGAGCAGCGGCTTCGATCGAGGGTGTAGCACCTTGCGCGTCCCTGGCGTTGGGGTTGGCCCCTTTGGCGAGCAGCAGTTTGACCATGTCCGTGGCGCCAGCTCGCGCCGCAAGATGCAAAGCAGTGACCTTGAGGGATAAGAGAGAGAAGGAGAGGGGACACGCACGTTGAGAGCGAAGAACGACAGAAAGTAATGCATGAATACAGCAGTCGAGTCAAGAAAGGCTGATGGAAGCAAAGATGGTGGTTACATCTCACCTGATCTTTCTTGGACTTGGCGGTCACCAGCAGGAGGCCTTGCTCGTGGTGTGCCTGGGAGTGCGCGATAAGAGCTCGGGCGAGGCCTTCGTGTGCGTCGTTACTTGCGCACAACATTAGAGCAGTGACCGAGTCGCGATCTCGCGCCATTGGATCAGCGCCGTGCACCATCTGTTGAAGTTTAGCCCAGAAGAAGCCGCATGAAAGATTGGCCATGAGAAGTGGGCGAGTTGTGAATAGAGAAATGGCATTCAAACAAGAAAAACGCCTCAATTGCACATCTCTCACTTTTGTTGACTTCATCGCAAATAAACAAGCACTAACCCTATCTCCCCACCTACCATCGAATCGACGAGATCCTTGAAACCTCGCTCCGCGGCCAAATGCAGCGGTGTGACGCCATCCAAGTCGTGGATCTTTGTCGAGGCCCCGTGCTCGAGCAGCCACTTGGCTGCTTGCCCGTCGTCACCCAGGGCAGTGGCTGCGATGAGGGGGGTGGTACCGTCGGAAGATTGCGCGTTTACGTTCGCGCCGTGGTTCACGAGCACTTTAACCTGCCAAATCATAGAAAGCTCGGCGTACGAAGAAATTAAAATAAGAGATGCAAGTACGATGAATCAATGGCATCTAAATACCCAGTATTTGAATTTGAAGCAAAGCTCACCACATCGAGATGTTTGGCTGCAAGAATAAGCGGAGTCGTGCCGATAGACGACAGCGCGTTTACAGGGGCGCCATGAGCCAACAGCAGCTTCACAACCTCTACATGGCCTGCTTCGGATGCATAGTGCAACGGCATTGAGCCAATGCCAGCACTCTTATAGACGCCCATGTCACTACCAACAAGTTCAACCAAAGGATCGGGAGCTACAGAGTGCTGCTCGGACAGTGCCACTACAGATAACCCCACAGTCAAGCGTGACACAGGCGAGTGATAGGCGCCAGCTTGGAGCAAAATTCGCGTAGCTTCTAGGTGGCCGCCAGCAGCGGCATATGCGAGGGGCTGCAACAAGCACCAGGGTACATGTGAGTAATCAGAAGATGATGGCTGGCTCGTCACATGAAGCGAATTTAAATGTTACATGAGATTCAAATGCATCAATCAAATGGCAAACACACCAGAATCTCTTTGAGTAAAAATCGAGAACCAGGCGTCCTTTTCTTCATCGCATTATGCAGAAAACTAACCCTAGAGTCACAAGCTGCAGTACTCACAGTTGCTGAGGAAGGGACATCTCGTTTGTTCGCCTTAGCACCGCAGCGCAGAGCAACTTGCATGACCATTGGAAGGCCTTGCTTAGCACCCACAGCGAGGGCATAGTCTGGTCCGAAAAATCCTAGGATACCAGCGGCGGCCAGTCCATACCACAGCGTTCGCGGCCAAGCCATCCCTCCAGGAGAAGGACCCTGTAAGAAGAGAAAAATAGAGATCTATGAGGTACACATGCGGCTACAGATAGTAATAGCCAGTGCAATAAATCTCTCGAGTATATCCTGGGTTTTAAGCCTTGAAAAATGAAAATAACTGATTCGCTACTGAGAACACAACTTCTTATTTCTCCAGTTAAAATGTTTTTTAATATAATAAATGATGATTATTATATCTATCAGCACTACTAGTAAGTGCGTCGCCATTTTGGATATTTTTTGGCGTTACTTCTTCGTCGTTTGCGTTCACTGCGTAAGTACAGGGGAGAAAGTCGACAACAGTCGATTTGGCGTGAGAAAGATACTCCCTGCAGCAGACGACAAAACGTGTTTCACGTCTCAAAGAAGGGGTATGGTGGTATCGGTCCACCGTCTGCCCATGAGCATTCTTGCGATGGTGGTGGTAGCATTCGGAGCAGCTGTTGGTGTCTCTGCTGCAACTCCCTCCGCTGCAGTCGACGGCGATGGCTCTCTACCTTCACTACCGAGTGTCTGCGTCATCATGCCAACGAATTCCCGGCCGGAGTTTGTGGGGCACGCCCTGTCCATGATCTCGCGCCAAGATTACCCGTTGGAACTTGTCAGCGAAGTGGTGATAGTGGACGACTCTCCAGACGAACTTCAATTTCCTACTGATCGGCATACTGGCACTGCGACATCGACCTCGACCACCGCGACAGGTCTGAACTACGTTCACTATGCGCTCACTTCCCCGGAGTCAATCGGGGCTAAGCGCAACCGGGCCGCTCAACTCTGCACCGGCCAAGTGGTTGTCCACTGGGACGACGACGACTTCTACAGCCCACAGCGCACCCGGCTACAGGTGGCTCCAATCGCTGAGGGACGCGCCGACCTTACTTTGTTGGAGCACCGGTGGACGTACTTTATGCGGGAAGACGAAGTCTACGCCAAGCGTGACCCCTCATCAAAGTCGTGGGGGCCGCACTTTGGCACGCTGGCGTGGCGCCGGTCTCTCTTTTCTGAAAACGGTGTGCATTTCCCCGATACTTCCAAGGCTGAAGACTACGGTTTCGCGCAGTTTGCCATCAAAGATGCCGCAGCCCGCCTGGAAGTAGTGGTGGAGGACCCTAGCAGCAACAAAAACAACAGCGTCTCATCCTCGCTATCACGGGAAAAGCAGCCTCCCCTCTTCGTTTGCGTGCGTCACGGCAGCAACACTTGGTCTTGGAACGACGGGGCACGGCAAAGCCAGGTGCAGTTTCAGGAGGAAGAAGGGGCGCGTGGGGTGGAGAGGCTGGATCCGGCCGATGTGCTCAGTAGAGACAATCTTGCCTTCGCGGTGCGCATGCGCGCTACGGGTGTTCTCAGCACGCTGGCCGCACGCAGAGAAGCTTCGCCAGCACCCAAGCTGCGGCTGGACGATTCCATTGACCCCAATTTTTTCAACTACCTGTATGGTGATGCGTTGATTCATCAAGACGCTCGCCAGTTGGCCACGTTCAAGAACGCCCGAGGATCTGAGGTGGTGGGTGATGTGTTCTCTTATTCCGATTGGCTCGAGGACTATGATTTCCAAAGTGAGTGCGCGTACTCGGATTTGGTGAGCGGCAATTCTCACGATCGAAACGACGCGTGCAAAACCGCAAATGTCACCTACGATACGACGACGTCCGCAGATTGGACAGAAAGCGGCGGTCCTGTTGGCTTGGAGACAATCGGGGATGCCGCTCACGGTGGAATTTACTCTCGTACAGGGGATGTCACACTGACGGATAATCTTATACTGGTCTACTACACCACGCTGATAGTACATGGTGACGTGGATGCAAATGGTCATAGCATTGGCATTGGTGCTTTTGGGCGTCTGCTCGTGATCGGAAGCCTTCGCAATATTGGAAATTTCACTCTGGGGAGTTTCGGTACACTGAATGTGAGCAATAATGTACATGTCAGTGGTTTTGTGAACTTATGGGGTGGGGGCGCAAGTAGTTCTCTTGAAAATGGAGTCACACCCCCAAGTTGGCTGACTGCATCAACTGACCGACAAGGCAGAGTGGGTGTATATTCAAGCACTGCAATTATTGGGAATTTCACTGCTAGTGCGGGTCTCAACCTGCAAAACTGGGCTTTCCTTGAAGTTGGGGGTGATTTGAGCGGCGGCGACATGATAACTGGGGGATGGGGAGCTTGCGGCACCGAAGATCTGATTAAGCACTACTGGGACATGCTGGACGATTATGAACAGAAGTCTTGCGTCATGCTGGTCAAAGGTAGCCTTTATGCACAGAACGTGTCGATGGGCATTACTGCTGCTATTCTAGAGAATCTCGATGTCGGTGGCATTAGGGATTCCTACAACTCAGCACCGCTGTTCGTTGGGGGGCATGCTGACATATCGCTGTCGCTTTCATCTGATAGGGAACTTAGGGTTGCCGGAGATCTTACCGTTGGATTGGACCTCACTTTTTCTAACTATGAGAGGGTGACTGGCGGCGCTAAAGTGATGGTCGGTGGTGACGTTTTGGTGAAAGGAAAGTGGTACTGGACAGGTCTTGACACCTATATATATTTCAACGTTACTGGAGATGTGGTCATGGCTCGCAGCGATTTATTAGCTGTTTCCGGATATTTTTTTTTTCATGCGGCGGAAATCTCGTTCTTGGAAACGTCTACTTCAATCAGTTCGGAAATACTATAATTGTAGAGGGAGATGCCAAAATCCTTGGGGACCTAAGTTTGCGAGCAACCTCTTCATCGTTTGAGTGCAGGAATCTTGATGTCAACACAGCTTTTTTATTGGGTGCGTTAACTTGTAATAATTTGAATGCCAGCTCCCTCGCCATTTCATCCCTCGTTGTTTTCAACACATCTGGAGTTTCTGTCGTCATTGGGACCCTTGAGTTGTCGCCTCAGTCAACAGTGGTATCGCCCAATACGGATATTCAAATTTTAGACAAGCTCATCCTCGCTCCACATTTCTATTCGAGTTGTTTGGAAGACGAAGAATATACGATGGTCACAGCAGGCATTGATTATCTAAATTCGAGCCTTACATGGGAGTGTCCATGGAACGAATGTCCATTCTCTACTTCTGATGTCAACGAATATCATCCTACCATTGAGTGCTCAAATGCAAGTAAAACACATTGCATTGTCGAAGCCCAGCCAAACATGCATGCTTCCAAAGATTTCACCTTCAAAGCACCATGGCTCTACGACTTTGCCATCAATCGCTGCTTCGTCGACGCCAATGGAAACTATCTCGCTTACCCAAATCCAAGTCCTGTGCCGACTATTGTCACCACGATATCGCACCTGCCCACAGTATCTCCAGTGCCATCTTATACCCCCACTACTCCGGCACCCTCAGCTATCCCCACGCCAAAGCCAACGACAGCCGCGCCTACTTTGGTCCCCACAACACCTGTCCCCACTCCGGGGCCAACAATGCCCCCGACGCCAGAGCCGACGCCTACGCCCTGGTATGATACAGTGGACAGCGACTATTTACTGGGTGGCGCCGCGTTCGTGGGAGTCACCGCGGCCGCCGCCATGGCCTGGCTCTTCAAGAAGCGCATCAGCCGCTGGCCCCCGTTACTTCGGGTCGCGACCTGCGGCCTCTCGGTCATGAGCGTGGCGATCGACGCACTATACTGCTATGCAGCTGCGTCATCGCCTCAGTTCTGCTCTAGCTGTCCCACCTACGATGCACCGCTCATCACCTTCCTCAGCTTCGTCATCTGCGCCGTGCTGCTGTTACAGCAGCTCAGTCGCCTGAAACTTGCGATCGATGGTGAGACTACCTACCAGCGCGCAAGTTTTTATGCCCTGGTGATGATTCTTACAGCCCATGATGGCAGTATGATCGTGTGGCTGCCGTGGACGGAGACAGAAGCGACCAAGAAATTGTACGGATATCCGGACTTTTCGAGCATTGAGTTTTCGGGCTGGTGCATCGTGCTACGAAAGATCCCTATGTTCGTCATCCAGACCCAGAACCTTTCCTCAGAATCTAACGGCACGTGGCAAGTCGATTACGCCTCGGCCGCGTTGTCAGGCCTGATCCTTCTGTACTCCCTTGCGCAGAAGATAGTGCTGTCACTAGCAACGCGTCGCATGCAGCTGGACGTGGTCGTCGTAACCAGAGACCAGGTCGCATCTCACTACGTCGGTAGCGGTGGTGACGGCTCGAGAAGCTCTGCTGGCTGCAGCCTCGTTGGTGCCACCGATCGAGCTGCTGCTTTTGGTAAATACGACGGCGATGCAACGACGACGGTGTTGCCCACTGGCGAAGAGCTGCAGTCCCCACTTCTGCCACACAGCGAAGGGCACCCTCGAAGCGACGCCGAGCAAGGCGCAGCTACACCTACCGCTGTCGACACCTTTGCCGCTCCTCTTCGTAGCGCACAACGGCAGCATCAGCAGCAGCCGAAGAAGCAGGAACCGTATATTGGGAATAATTCTAGTGACAACTGCCACGCCGTCAAGTATCTCCAGTCGCTTTTGTTTGTCTGCTTGGGCGCAGGTCTTCCTGTCCTCATCATCACCGGCAATCTGCCATCGGACGACATGGTGGAAAAAATCGTTTTCTCTTTAGCCATTGGCATCATTGGCATCATGGTGGCCACGGCTATTTTCGTGTGTTTCTTCCAGGGCATTCAAATGTCCTTATCTTGGAGGAACCGTGAAATCGTTCGCAGGTCTTTCTTGGAGACGCAGAAGGGGGCCCTTGTCACCAAGGAAAAGGAAATTGAACAGCAGAGCGCGCGCATTGAATACATCAATAAGCAGCTCGAGGCGCAGGGTATCACAATCGAGGAGTTCTACTGCCTGTCGGATGCCAAGGCCGGTTACGAAGAATCTTGGAGGCGCCTTGAGGCCGGCGATGAGACAGCCGAAAGTGACATCCAGAAATGGTCTGACGTGCTTTCCGCACACCCCGAGCGTGCTAAAGAGGTGCGCGTTGTGTTGATGCACTAATAACAGAGCGTTTCCCAAGCATAACTTCTAATACACCAATTCTTTTTTGTTTCTTCAGATTGAAAATGAGTTCCAGGAATGGGCAGAGAGTCAAGCCCCCTTGTGCGCCGAGGCTCTCTGCATCATGCGGACATTCATCCCGCCAGACGTCGCTAACCGCACCAAGGCTGAGCTCGCCGCGTGCGGGCTGCCGCCAATTCTCGCCAATCGCCTTGTGCAAAAGAAGCAGCTGTGGCTCATCGTGATGCACCCCGAGGACACCGCAAAGCTGCACCACGCCGACCTTGCGAATAAGTACGCTGTGACTGGGACCGATATTGTGGAGCTTCGCGCCATTTTTGCTATGCTGCCGCCGTCCTTCCAGAACGATCCGGAGGGCAAAAAAGAGGAATGGAGAAAGGGTGTACGTGACAAATTGAAGGAGATGACGCGCAAGGAGGAGGCAGGGCAGCTTATTCCAAACGAAGTGCGACATTCGGCATACCGGTACGAAAGCAGCGCAAGCAGTAAAGTTAAAAAAGGCATTGGCAGCGAGGGACCATTCAATCCGTCTTTAGCTCTCATACGCATCAAGGCCATTGAATCCAGCGCCTTCGATAGCACGCCCCAGCCCGCTGCTACCATCGACCAGCAGCAAGGAGGGCTACGAGTGAAGGGCCTCCAGGCCATGATCCAGCAGCAGCAAGGAAGGTAGGGGCCGCAGCGGGGTGCGAGGGGGGGCAGCGAAAGGACTTAGAGGCAAGGCAACATGTTTTGTGGGAGCACTTCGGTGACACATGAGCAGCCTATCGCTATAAATGCTCGAGACCAAGTTTAAGTTCGACCGCGTTTCGAATCCGCCGCATAAACCCCAATAAGGAAAGTTTTCCCTGTACTATCACACGTCATGTAAATCCAGATATCCCTTTTGGTAAAGAAAGGCGAGTGCCATACGAAATACAAGGATACCTTATTAATGCGCAGGGGGCCCTCGCTTGTTGCTAGCGAAGAAGCAATCCTTCCACTAATCCAGAATCCAAGTGGAAAAGTCACAGCCAACTAGATAGCTGGCCGTAATAAGTCTTAACAGGCCATTTCGGCGTATATCTAATTAATTGCAATGCGCCCGACGACCATATTTAGGCACGCTGAACCGCTAAACATAGACGAAGCTAACAATCAGTAACAAAGATAACCGGCGGTTTTGCACGGTTTTACCGACTTGTGTTTTCCGCCTTCCTTTGATATCCGCCCAGCTAGATATTCTCAGATACCCTCAGTAAGTCCCGTGCAGACGCTTGATAAAGCTCGGAGAGCATTTACAGAGTACTATTAGCCAGGACCCCCCCCTTGGCAGCCAGTACCCTGCCCGCCAGTACTGTGCCGCCTACTGATTTGATTCTAGAAATTTGATTGGTCGAGCCAGGAAATTCTATCCGAGTTGACTCGGAGATATCGAGAAAAATTCTTCTTCTGTCGATCGCTGATTGGCAGACTGTTCGTTTTACCAGCTAACCAACTGAATTCGTCGAAATCGTGTGGGGTGGTGGCGGCAGCGTTGGAGCAACAAACAAAGGGGCATCGAAGAGGCACGACCGTTTGAGACCTGGACTGGCTGCGAGGGCTGAAGAATTGATCATCTTTGACCGCTTGTAGTGAAAGAGTTACTGGGGATCCGGAAGGGCGCAGAGAGCCAAGAGAATCTGCCTGCGTTTGTTGTTTTCTTGTTCGCAGCGGTGCAACGGCTCTCAACGGTGGTGGCGCGGCTTCCAGCAGCGGCGCCCAAGTGGCTTCTGGAGCTATTACTCGTGACGAGTGCAGCGATGCAGCGGCTCTCAACGTCGGTGGTGACGAGCGCAGCGGTGCAGCGGCTTCCGAGCACGTCGGCGGAAGTAGCATCGAGGCGCGGCTCTTGGCTAATCCAATGGCGGGGGTTGATTCCTCGGATCACCCACTGGAGCAAGCTCTCAAGGACGACTTGGCACGGGTGCAAACACCGTTGGAGCAAGCCCAGGTGGTGCAGCCTTTGCGCCGCTTGCCTTACGACCAGCCGGACACGCCGCAGATGGTCGAGACGCGTATGGTAGCTCAAGCCATGCTCAAGGCTTTTCCGGACGTGGCAGCGATTTCACCCGACATCCAAGCGCTCTTAAATCGCCACGCCGTGGACTGCTACCGAAGTGGGGTTCCGCTCGACAAGCCCGAAGAGTTGTTACGATACGGGCTGTCGTACGTGCAGAAGTCGTGGCTGCCTGGAGCGAAGGAAGCGGCCCGTCTACTACGCCCGCCACGGACGGATGTGGCTGGAAGTGGGCCGGCCGACATGCTGTTCGCGTCGGGCGCCAGGTTGCGCGACGCTCAAGGCCGGCCGCTAGCGGTGCTATTCCCTCGGGGTGCAACGGGTCTAAGCAACCTCAACCTCTGCTCAGAGCTCTGGGCGTCGCAGGATCTTGGTCAACATGTGGGCGATTTGGATTCCCAGTGCGTCATTGTCACTCTGGCGCACGTTGGCGGCGTCAAGGCTGAAGATTTCTTGCGGGCGGGTGTCAGGCAAGCGGAAAAGTTTTTGGCAGAGCTCGGTCCTATGGGCGAGTGGTTGTCCAAGGAAGAGCTCAGCGGGCGGCAAAGCGCGCATGACTTCCTTCTCGGGCGGTCGCACGACTTCTTTGCGGTGCGGACCTTTTTCCATGGGCTTTTTGCGGCGAAGCGGCTGGTCATTGTGAGCGTGGCGGGCACAGACTGCCCAGTGCAGGTCCAAGTGCTACAGTCTCCAACGTGGAATGGGCGCGCGCCCGGTGCGGGCACTTACTTCCTGTTGGCAGCGCGCGGCCACGCCGAGACTCTTCGCGTCCCCACGCGCTATGGGAACTTCGCGCCGGGCGAAGCGGTGCCGTTGGCCGCCGCGCAGGCAATTCTTAGTCACTTGGGGCAGTACGTCGAGGTGGAGTACTACAACACGGTGACAGTGTCTGAGCTCAAGCATGAGGTGCCGAAGACGATAGCGCGCAGTGCCCTTTCGGCGTGCTCCTGCGGCTGTGGCGAACCACTTCAGCTGGGGCCGTCGATACGCGCGGGCAAGGTGGCGCTCAACCCGAAGTTTCCTTACGCACTGCGGGATTACGCTGAGAA